>ENA-ORSK01000893-ORSK01000893.1-human-gut-metagenome-genome-assembly--contig:-NODE-893-length-26964-cov-6.763425_pt1 | contig 26964 bp, 25 predicted proteins | sample MGYA00242192_ERZ509159 | MGnify/ENA primary metagenome ERZ509159 (study PRJEB26280, sample SAMEA2338663) | human gut metagenome | biome: human gut; feature: human-associated habitat; material: faeces...
GGAAATATAGCTAATCCAGCAATAATGCTTAGGAACAAAGTGGTTTTCAGATAAAGCAGATGCAAAAGATATTACCATACTGGATAATTTGCTAAACGAGAGATCTACCGAAGGTTGGAAACTGGTAACATATGATTACATGGCCACATCAATGCAGATTAACGGCGCATTTGTTATTACATTTAGAAGTTTGAGCTCCATTTGTACATTCGTATTTTCTGCTTTTGGGTATAAAATCTCCGCTATTAATATAGAATATTTGTTCGGTTTTGTCAAGTCTTACGTGCAATTTTTCTCTTTCTTCTTCGGCAATTCTTCCCACATACTCTCAACCAATTCACACAGAAACTGCCGATTATCCACATCATCAACCAGAATCATTTTTTTCGCACCATCATACGGCGGTTCCATCTCAGCATCCGGCATCATTTTCACCGCCACCGGAACCGGCTTTACCAAAAGTCTGTCATCATATATTCCACCAAAAACCTTTCCACGGTAATAAAGAATGAATTCTCCCATCATTGCCCGACTGCTGATTTCATCCAGTCCTGATAATTGTTCCATAACAAAATCCAAATACTCTTTTGTTGATGCCATATTATTTCCCTCCACACCCTTAGGCTCTCTTTATCGGATGCCTGATTGCAGTCTTCAACTTCTCCGGCGCTACTTTCCTCGCATCGCTCAGATAAATCTCGTGGTGCATTCTCCGATCCGTTATATCCAATGCGTATCCCTGTTCTTCCATAAACCTGTGCATTGCATCTACCGTAACAGGCTCATCGTCATACGCTCCGATATGCATACACTGTACACAAAGACCTTCCTCATAGGAAAAAAACTCAGCCTTAGAAAAATCCTGCTTTTTCTTTGCCGTAGCTTTCCTGACAGCCCAGTCGAAATCTTCCCTGGTAACAAAATCCGGCAGTCGAATAACAGAGATCCACTTAAAATCTTCCTTACGAGCATAATCAATTCCGGATACTCCATCCTGCCACCAGAATCCCTCTAATGGCGGCACGACATAATCGAAATATCCATCAATCTGATGTTCTTCCTTTTTGCTCATTTTAATCGTAAATGCAATTCCATACAGAAGTCCGATAGCCTGCTTGTATTCTCCGTCTGCATCATTTGGATTGCCGCTTCCCCTTACCGCTATATAGTTCATTTTCGGAACAATTACGATAGACGGTGTGCCTTTCGGCATATAAAATTCTTTATATTCCTTCTTGTAGTCAAAAGCCATATCCTTTACACCCCCTCTAAGTCCTTCTCTTCATAAGGCTTATTCCAGGAACCAATCTCTATCAGATTTCCTTCCGGATCAGCAATATAGCAGGTTCTCTGTCCCCAAGGTTCAAGTTCCGGTTCAAGCACAGATGTTGCACCATTTTCCACAGCCTTCTTGTATGCCTCGTCCACCTCTTCAAAAGTATCAACATATAGAGCTATTTCAGAATGACCATTCAGACCCTTGATATACTCATATCGCCGGTTTGTCATTTTCTCAAAATCATTCCGTCCATACAGTAAAAAAAGTGTTCCGTCTTTCACAAGATAAACATTGGAAGTATTCTCTTCTTCCTTAATTTCAAATCCGAGAACATCCTTGTAAAAACGAATCATCTTTGCCATATCATCAACAAACAACCCAAAACCGTCTAATCTCATTTTCCTAATCCTCCATAGATTTTTAATATTTCCTCTGCATTCCTGCGAATAATGTCCCGCACTTCTTCGGGCTCAAGCACCTCTACTTTTGCTCCAAATGTCATAAGCCATGTCACAAGGTTTTCCATATCCGTATAGTCTGCTGAAAAGAGCAGCCTTTCATCGTCCGTTTCTGTAAAGCAGTTCGGTCCAAATTCTTCAACCAGCCGCCACTTCATATTCGGTGTGAAAAGAGCTTTTACCTTTATCCCACCCGGAAATATCTTCTCATTTGACAAATCCGGCATTGGTACATCTCTACGCAGGAATCCACGGTCTGTTTCAACAACACAATCCATACGGTTCAGTTTGAACAGCCTGTAATCTTTACGTTCTAAACACCACCCCCATACATACCAGCTCGACCACCGGAAAACCAGATAATATGGTTCTACCCTTCGGTTGCTCTCTCCGGACGGAGCATAATACTTAAATCGTATGATGCGCCTGTTTTCTATTGCACTCTGTATTACCTCGATCTTTGGAGCAAGAGAACCCTTATACCATGAAGATAAGTCAATCAGCATAGAGTCTCTTCCACTGATGAACTCTGATGATCCGGTCTGGATTTTCTCCATCAGTTGACTGTAGTACCTGCTTCCGCTCACACTGTCAAGACTCCGCAAACCCGCAAGAATCATCTGCATATCTTTGGAACTCAAAATCGTCCTGTCCATACGATATCCATCCATAATACTGATACCACCACCGGTACCCTGTGCAGTTTTTATAGGAATACCTGCTTTACAAAGGTCTTCAATATCCCGATTTATTGTCCTTCGAGATACCTCAAATCTTTCTGCCAGTTCAGGAGCCGTTGTCTTTTCTTCCTGCAGTAAGATTGACAATATACCGATAAGTCTATCTATTTTCATCGTTTCTTACACTCCATACATATTATACCTGATTCAACACGACAGCTATATGTCATGTTTATTATATCTGCGAAAAATTTTTCTGTATACAATAGAATGCACGCTCCGCAAACATTCTATTGTCATGAACAAAAAGCCTACGAACATCAGATTTTATTCCCAATGTCCGAAGGCTCAATAACATTAGTTGAATTTTCTCCATCCGATAAGCCAAGTTAGCCTATGATTCACTTGGAATCATCTGAAAATACTTCAACGCCTCTTCAATCGCTATTTCTTTTTCTTTTGGGCATTCCGGCTGTCCGCCCTTCTCAGATTTTGGCTTATTATAGTTCTCTCTTTCTATAATTCCATGCTTCTGCTTTATCTGTGCAATATACAGATTAGATACCTTCATCCCATCATTATGCTTTGCCACATACTTCTTTATCTCCTCATAAGTAGCCTTGCTCTCAGCCGCCGTTAAATCCATCTCGTCCATGTCAAGTCTCACATTCACATGATGCTTCGCTTCGTGGAGTTTGGACAATAAACATACTGTCTCCACATGTTTCGTAAACGGAAAAAGATCAAACGGTGTACACTCTTTCATCCGGTATCCATGCTTTGTCAGATACTTCAGATCCCGCACCAGCGTTTCCGGACCACAGGATACATACACGACTTTATTCGGAGCCAGTCGCACTACAGAGGAAAGAAACGCCTCATCGCTTCCCGTACGCGGCGGATCCATAATGACCACATCCGCATGTTCTCCTTTTTCTGCCATCTCTACCATAAATTGTCCGGCATCTTCATTATAAAAAGTAACATTGTGAATATGATTGCGCTTTGCATTGGAGATAGCATCCTTTATCGCATCACGGTTTAACTCCACTCCGATCACATGCTTTGCGCGGCTGCTGGCAATCAGCCCGATCGTGCCCGTACCGCAGTACGCATCGATCACAGTTTCTTTTCCCGTCAGTTTGGCACAGGAAATGGCCTTCCGGTAGAGTTTTTCCGTCTGCTGCGGATTTACCTGATAAAATGAAGTCGGTGAAATACGAAATGTGCATCCGCACAGTTCATCCTCAATAAATCCTTTTCCATAAACCGTAATATTGCGCTCCCCGAGCACCATGCTGGTCTTGCGGTCATTGACATTGATCACTACTGTACTGATCTCCGGGAACTTCTTCCGCAGTGCCTTGACAAAATTATTTTTGGAAGGAAGAATCGGAGATACCAGTACAAGCACCACCATAATCTGTCCGCTGTGATAGCCCTTTCGCACCAGCACATGACGCAGCAGCCCATATCCGGTATCCTCATCATATGCACGAATCCGGAAAGAACGCATCATATTTTTGATTTCACGGATAATGGCATCCGCCTGTGCATCCTCGATCTGGCACTGCTCTACATCCACGATGTCATGCGAATGTTTCTCATATACGCCTGCCACAATATGTCCGCGTTTATTGCAGGAAAAAGCCGCCTGTACTTTATGCCGATAGTGGTATGGATCGTCCATCCCGATGATTGGATTGATCTTTCCAAACGGTTCCATGAGTTTGCGCATGTAACTCTGCTTTTTGGAAAGCTGCTGACTGTACAAAATTCCCTGATAGTCACACCCTCCGCATCTTTTTGCGTAAATGCAGTGTTCACCTGTTTTTTTTATCTGGCTTATGTTCGGTTTTCTATCCGTTTCTCTTCCCCTGTTCCTCTCTTTTTTCATCTTCTGTCCCGTTGTTTTTTTCTGTCCTATTTGCATATTTTCCAACTTCCTGTACTTGATTTTTAAAGTTCTTTCTCGTAGCACCACCAGTCCTCGTCAAATAAATCGCTCTCTCCCACTACGTCAAAATGCAGTTTTTCATAAGAACGGAGCGCTTTTTTATTTGTTTTACACACGAGAAAATGCACACTCTTTTTTCCCTGTTTTTTCAATTCTTCCATGCCATGCTGCAGAAGCCGCCGGGCAATTCCCTGATTCTGCATATCGGTGCGCACCCCGAGTCTGGAAAGCTCCGCAGACGGCTGCAGTGTTTTGGACCAGCAGGTGAGTGCTTCCACCTGCGGATCTTCATCCACTGTGATCGTGCCAATGATTTCTCCATCTTCATTTTCCATACAAAAAAGAGCATTTCTTTTCATATCATAATCAAATTCCTGTTCTCCCGGATACCCGTTGCCCCATGCGCAGTATGGAGTACCGATCAGTGACTGATACAGCGCAAGAATTTCTTCCTTATCGTCCTGCTTAGCTTTTCGAAACTTCATTTTTCTTCTTTTCATCCTTCGCTTTCGATTTTCTTTTTCAACTATGCCATAATGCTCTCTAAAATGCAAGTATACTGCCCTTTTCATTTTTTACCCAAAACACCCCGGCAGCCGTTTTTATAACGGATACCGGGGTGTCTGTTTTCTATAGCCGGGTGTATTCATACCTGAATACGATCTGCAATCTCATTTCCCATGGCAAACCGTTCTCCATTGGCACCGATGATCAGCCCATTGGATAATTTCTGAATCACCTGTACGCTGCCACCTTCTTCTACATGATGGCGGTGCAGGAATTCTACAACTTCCGGTAATCCGAATAACCACTGAATGGTATAATTTCCACCAACTTTTGCTTTTGATAATGCCTGCATAATGCTCCCTCCTTCTATAGCTCCTCCATTCGGTTACCACTATTATATGGAGTTTATACCCGGTTAGTCAATTGAGAGCTTTCTCCTTTTATTATAACCGAAATAAGTCATCACTGATCTGAAAACATGACATGTTATAAATTATGAACCGTTTTACACTTTTCCTTGCATCAACTCATAAGACATGTTATATTATGCGTAGAAAAAGGGAAAGCCAGAGAAGCGGCTTACCCGAATATATTAAGTAACTGTTTTATCAACAGCCGTCATTATTCGCAGTAATGGCGGCTATTTTCGTTTTCCCTTGAAAATCGTGTAGCACAATCCAACAAGGGTGCAAATGAACTAAGAGGATTTGCTTATTTCGAGATATTTTTCTATAAAAGTGTGTCAAAAGGTGTGTCAGTCTTTTATTTCATATCAGAGAATTGTTCCGGAACCCCTATAAATAAGCATTCTTCGGATTATTTCTCATCCACCACCTGAAAAATAAAAAATTTAAGATAATAGCTCTCCGGCACATTCGCAGAATTTGCCCACAAAATCGGATGATCCGGCGCCTGCGTACGGAATTCCACCTGACGCAGCCGTTTGTGTGCCGCCTTTGCAGCTTCCTTCACCGTCTTTGCCAGCAGTTCCTGTGTCATAAAATGGGAACAGGAACAGGTTGCCAGGTATCCGCCGTCTTTTACCAGCTTTAACCCTTTCATATTGATCTCCCGATAACCTTTGATGGCATTCTTCGTGGCCTCACGGGATTTCGTAAATGCCGGCGGGTCGAGAATGACTACATCATACTTTTCTCCGGCTTCTGCCAGTTTCGGAAGCTCGTCCAGTACATTTGCACAGCGAAAATGTACCGTATCTTCCAGATGATTACGCACGGCATTGGCATTTGCCTGCTGCACCGCATATTCCGAAATATCAAGTCCCGTCACATCGGAAGCACCTGCGATTCCTGCATTCAGTGCAAACGTTCCCATATGTGTAAAACAGTCCAAAACTCTCTTTCCTTTACAGATCCGCTGCATTGCCAGCCGGTTATACTTCTGGTCCAGGAAAAAGCCCGTCTTCTGACCATTTACCACATCGACCAGATAGTGCACGCCATTTTCCGTAATCTCCACCTCTGTATCAAATGTTTCCCCAATAAATCCTTTCACCTTCGGAAGTCCTTCTTTCCTGCGCTCATTGGCGTCACTTCTCTCATAGACTCCACGGATAGAAATACCTTCCTCTTTCAGTACCCCTTTTAATAATGAAACGATTGTTTCCTTGAACTGCTCCATACCGAGTGCCAGACATTCCACCACCAGCACATCCTCATACTTGTCAACCACCAGTCCCGGCAAAAAATCCGCTTCCCCGAAAATCACACGACAGGAAGATGTATCCACCGTTGTCTTCCGGTATTCCCAGGCATTCTTTACACGCATACGAAGAAAATTCTCGTTAATCTCCTGATCCGCATGACGGGTCAGCATGCGGATACGGATCTTCGAATTCTGATTGATAAATCCCTTTCCCATCGGATATCCGTCAAAATCATGTACCGTCACCACATCTCCATTGGTAAATGTCCCCACAATCGTATCAATCTCATTATCAAAAATCCATGCGCCACCCGCCTTGATCGTGCGGCCTTCTCCCTTTTTTAAAGTAACAATTGTATGATTCTCCATCTTCTTTTCCTTCCTGTAAATATTTTCTTCATAGAGATACCATGTGCGATGTCGAACATTTGAGGACATATACACAATATCTTCTTTTCGCTGTCCCAGCTTCGTTTTCGTTTGGGACATATACACAATATTTCTTCTTTTATGTCCCGGCTTCGTTTTTCGTTTGGGACATATGCACAATATTTCTTCTTTTATGTCACACTTTTATTTTCGTTCGGGACATATACATAATATCTGCACTTCTATATCCCATTTTTAACGCTTTCCGGGACATATCAGTGGAAACTTTTTCTATATATCCCACTCTGACTCTTCTTCGGGACTTTTCAACTTAAAAATCTTCCATATATCCCTGCCCTGTCTATCTTAGAATTTTTTCTCTCAAATATCTTCTATATGCCCTCTCCCTGTCTACCTCAGGACTTTTTCCCTTAAAGTGTACCACAGAATAATTACGTTTTCCAGCACTCCCCATTGTTTTTGAAATCCATAAATGTTATAATGTTGTTAATAAATTAACGAAGTTGTTGCATTTCTGTTCACAACTTCACGCTAAGACATACAAGGAGGTCTTATACGAATGGATTTTTCAGAAGAATACAGACAGAAGCTCGTTTCAGCAGACGAAGCCGTAAAAGTAATCAAATCCGGTGACTGGGTAGACTATGGCTGGTGTACCAACACCGTAGATGCACTGGACAAAGCACTTGCCAAGCGTACCGATGAACTGAAGGATATCAACCTGCGTGGCGGAATCCTCTTAAAACCGCTTGCCGTATTTGAGCGCGAAGACGCCGGCGAGCATTTTACATGGAATTCCTGGCATATGTCCGGAATCGAACGTCATATGATCGCACGTGGCTGTGCATTCTACAGCCCGATCCGTTATTCCGAGCTCCCTCGTTATTACCGTGAGCTGGATTGTCCGGATGATGTGGCAATGTTCCAGGTTGCTCCAATGGACAAGCATGGATACTTCAACTTCGGGCCAAGTGCTTCCCATCTTGGTGCGATGTGTGAGACAGCCAGACATATCATCGTAGAAGTCAATGAAAATATGCCGCGCTGCCTTGGCGGAACAGAAAACGGTATACATATTTCCAAAGTCAATGCAATCGTAGAAGGCTCCAATCCTCCAATCGGAGAACTCGGTGCCGGCGGTCCTGCTACCGAAGTAGACCAGAAAGTTGCACAGCTGATCGTAGACCAGATTCCAAACGGTGCCTGCTTGCAGCTTGGTATCGGTGGTATGCCAAACGCAGTCGGTTCCCTGATCGCACAGTCCGACTTAAAGGATCTTGGTGTTCACACAGAAATGTATGTAGATGCATTCGTAGACATTGCCAAAGCCGGAAAGATTACCGGTGCCTGCAAAAACATTGACCGCTACCGTCAGGTATATGGTTTCGGTGCCGGAACCAAGAAGATGTATGATTATCTGGATGAAAATCCAGAACTGATGAGCGCACCTGTCAGTTACACCAACGATATCCGCTCCATCGCAGCACTGGACAACTTCATCTCCATCAACAACTGTGTAGATATCGACCTGTTCGGACAGATCAGTGCCGAGTCTTCCGGAACCAAACACATCAGTGGTGCCGGCGGACAGCTTGACTTCGTTCTCGGTGCTTATATGTCCAAAGGTGGAAAGAGCTTTATCTGCTGTTCTTCCACATTCACGGATAAGAAAGGTGTTATGCATTCCCGCATCCGCCCGACCCTGGCAGAAGGTTCTATTGTCACAGACACCCGTGCAAATACCCACTATGTCGTTACCGAATATGGCATGGTCAATGTAAAGGGATTATCTACCTGGCAGAAGGCAGAGGCTCTGATTTCCATTGCACATCCGGACTTCCGTGATGATCTGATCAAAGAGGCAGACCAGATGCACATCTGGAGACGTTCCAACCGATAAGAACACCGTTTGTTCACAATTTATTCATATTGCAAAAAAACCTCGTTTTTAACGGGGTTTTTTTATAAATTTTACCTCTTGTCTTTACTATCCTTTTTTAGTAATCTATAGTTCGAGTAAAGGAGAGGTAAAGATGAAGAAATTTTTTAGTATTATCAAAGAAAAACTATTCACCAGAGTTGAAAAACAACATTCCGAAGCTTACCTGCGTCGGATCTCATTTCTGAATAAATATTCCCTGCTGTTCCACATGTTGATATCCTGTGGGATCGTATTTATTGTGGAGGTTCTTTCCCGAAGGAGTTTTCTCTCGGCAGGTTCCTTCGTCGGGATGCATACCGGTGCATTTTTTTATAATGCCTTTATTGTATTTGCATCCTTAAGCTTTGTTTATCTGTTCCGCAGACGTGCATTCTGGCGGATCATTATCAGCGGTTTCTGGGTGCTCCTTGGAATCATTAACGGATGCATCCTTTCAAACCGTGTAACACCGTTTGGCTTTACAGACCTTAAATGTATCAATGATCTGTTTGCCATGAACAATACCAACTATTTTACGGCAGAAGAGGCCACTATCGTAGTCATCGGGCTTTGTCTGTTCCTTCTGTTTTGTGTTGCGCTCTTCATTAAAGGACCGCGCTATCAGGGCAAGACCCATAAAATTGTTGTAGTAGGTGCCATTGTATCGGTACTGTTTGTCGGTCTTCCTGTTACAACCTCTGCTGCACAGAATGCCAATGTTGTTGCAAGTTACTTCTCCAACATTGCACAGGGATATGAAAACTACGGTTTTATCTATGGATTCTCTTCGAGTGTGGTAGACCGTGGAATGAGCAAGCCGGATGACTACTCCGAGCAGAAAATTGCTTCGATTGAAAAAAATGTAAATGACACAAAAAAAGAAACAACTGTCACCAAAAAGAATGCACCAAATATTATCTGTATTCTTCTTGAATCATTCTGTGATCCGGATGAGATCAAGTTTCTGAATTATAATCAGGATCCGATTCCTACCTTCCACAATCTCGAGAAGAACTACACGAGTGGTTACCTGACAGTTCCGGTTGTTGGCGCAGGAACCGCAAACACTGAGTTTGAAGTTCTCTCCGGTATGAGTATGCAGTACTTCGGAACCGGCGAGTATCCGTATAAAACAATCCTGAAAAAGACAGACTGCGAGAGCACTGCTGCTGATCTGGCTTCCATCGGATATGGAACCCATGCCGTACATAACAATGGCGGTAACTTTTACAGCCGTGTCAATGCCTTTTCCATGATGGGATTTGATACTTTCACCAGCAAGGAACTGATGAACATTCAGAGTTATACCCCAAACGGAAGCTGGGCTACCGATGATATTCTTGTTCCTGAAACAATCAAAACCTTAGATTCCACTCCGAATCAGCCGGACTTTACCTACACCATTACCGTAGGTACACATGGTGATTATCCAAAGACTCCGGTTATCGCAAATCCGGTATATACCGTCAGCGGTGTGGATGATGAAGAAAAGAAAAACCAGTGGACTTATTACATCAACCAGTTAAATGAAGTAGATACTTTCCTGAATGATCTGATTACAGAGCTCTCCAAGAGAGATGAAGATACCATCGTGGTAGCGTTCGGCGATCATCTTCCAACCATGGGTCTGGAAGACTCCGATATGAAATCCGGTGATATCTACAAGACAAAATATGTTACATGGAATAATATGGGATTAAAGAAGCAGGATGCAGATCTGTATGCATATCAGCTGATGGCAAGCATTACGGATTCCACAGGTATTCATGAGGGAACTATCTTAAATTACCATCAGACCCAGATGAACAACACAGACCACACTGCATATCTGGACGGACTGGATAATCTGCAGTATGACATTCTTTACGGAAACCGTTACTGCTATGATGGCAAAGACAAATACCCTGCAACCGACATTGTAATGGGAATTGACGATGTAACGGTATCGGAGACGTCGGATTCCATCGGCGGATCGGAAGTGTTTGTCTATGGAAACAACTTCACCAAGTGGAGTAAAGTATTTGTAAACGATGAGAAAGTCAATACAACCTTCAGCAATTCCGGTTGTCTGATTATTCCAAAAGACAGTGTCAAAGACGGTGATACCATTAAAGTGTGCCAGATGGGTTCCAACAGTACGATTTTCCGTGAATCCAACACGTACACCTACAAAGATCCTGCCGTGGAAGAAACCGTTACAGGAACAGAATCGGACAACAACAATACCGAATCTGCGGTTTTAGAAAGCCAGAAATAAAAAAAGACCTGCCAGTGAAAAATCACTGACAGGTTTTTTCTTGTCTTAAATTGTCTTTAGCGCATCCACAGCGGCATCCAGATACGGATTTTCCATCTCATAGAATGCACCGGCATCCGCAGCTTTCGCATATGCCGGATCCAATGGCAGTTTGCCTAAAACTCGGGTTCCTTCTTTTGCGGCAACTTCGTCAATGTTGCTTTCTCCAAACAGTGCGATCTTCTTTCCACAGTCCGGGCATTTCAGATAACTGAAATTTTCCACCAGTCCAAGCACCGGTATATGCATCATATTTGCCATATGGAAAGCTTTCTTTACGATCATCTGTACCAGTTCCTGTGGAGATGTAACAATAACGATACCGTCCACCGGAAGGGACTGGAACACGGTAAGCGGTACATCACCGGTTCCCGGTGGCATGTCCACAAACAGATAGTCCACATCGCCCCAGACCGCCTCATTCCAGAACTGTTTCACAGCCCCTGCAATCACAGGTCCTCTCCAGACAACCGGTGCTTCTTCATCTTCCATCAGAAGATTGATGGAAACGATTTTGATTCCTTCTTTTGTCTCATACGGATACATTCCTTTTTCGTCACCGACCAGCTGACCGTGTGCTCCAAACATCTTTGGAATGGACGGTCCGGTAATATCGGCATCCAGAATTCCCACTTTATATCCGGCTTTCGCCATCTGTACCGCCAGGGAAGAAGTAACAAATGATTTACCGACACCTCCCTTTCCGCTGACCACTCCAATCACATGTTTGATATTGGAATATGCATTCATCGCTTCGAGCATACTCTGCGGATTCTGAGAATTATGGGAACATCCCTCACAGCTTTCTTTGGAACAGGATGATGCTCCGCTGCAACTTGAATTTTCTGGCATAATGATAGCCTCCTTGTTAATTATTTAATGATTTATTTATATAGACTGCCCAGTCTTTGGAATGGGTAGTATATGAAATAAGCTTTTCCGATAATTTTATCTTTGCTGACATAGGTATGATCCCAATATCTGGCATCATAGGAATCATTCCGGTTGTCTCCAAGCACCAGATAACTGTCTTTGGGAACCTCAAACTCAAACGGTCCGGTTGCCTCTGTCCATGTCTCTTTCAGGTAATCCTCCTTCAAAGGAGTCTCAGAGTCATTGATATAGATTTTCGCATCCTCAATGGTAACCTTTTCTCCCGGCAGACCAATCACACGCTTGACGTATTTTTGCGTTTCGTCATCCGGGAACCGGAAAATCACGATATCTCCTCTCTTCGGTTCTGAAAACTGATACGCCAGCCGCAGCCCGAACAGGTCATCGCCCGGTTCAATGGTATGCTCCATCGATCCGGTCGGGACTGTTGCATTGATGATCACGTAATTCTTCAAAACCATCGCCAGCGCGAAGGCTGCCAGCAGAGTGACTACCCAGCTGAGCACTTCGCGCAGAGGCGAAGAAGCTTTCTCCTTTCCCTCGCCCTTTGGATCATTGTCCATCTTTATTTCTTCTGTTGACATTTCTTTTTTCTCTTCCATAATCACTCTACTCTCTTGGTGCAAACCACCAGTCAATAAAATCTTCCCTGCGGAAAACCAGTCCCACAAGTCCCATATCCACACGTTCTTTCTGTGTCAGGGTCTGCGCAATAAATTCATTCACAGATACATCAAAATCGCCTTCCAGGCACCAGATACAGCTCACTGTCGGCACATTCTCCTGATTTTTCCAGTCATCTACGAACGAACCGCCGAAATCAACAATCTTATTCCAACGATGCTGCGTATTGATAACCCGCTGCTTGATATTCTCATAGATGACCTCCATCATCCGGTGAACTTTCGGGTGATACATCACAGGCTCAAGAATCCTTAAGAGTCGGTGCTTTGGATTGACACGCAGTTCCAGCGTTCCGTTTGCCGTATTCGTCACCATACAGAAAATCTCGTTATCCGGAAACGTTTCCGGCCGCAGATGATACTGATAACGATATGGTACCACACTTTTTATCATATGGAAATCTGCATCCATTTCTTCATATATAACACCCGGACATTCACTGCTTATCACATAGTGCATGCTACCCTGATAAGGCGCCAGAAGCTGGCAGAACAGATCCCGGTTCTTTTCGAATACAATCAGCTGGTATTCTGCCAGAAAACGCCGGAAATCCATAATATGGTTCTGCCTGTAATATGTAAACAGCCCCTTGCTGATAAATGCAATCCTTATGCTTTTTCCGGTATAACCCTGAATAATTGTTGCAACCGGAAGTTCAATCTCTCTCCCTTTTAAATAAACTTCCACTGTGACAGCTTTGCCAAGCAGCTGCATCTCTTCTTCATACTCTGTCAGAACCGGCTGCTGTCCGCTGGCAATATACTGGTTCAGCCCCAGCGGATTGGATGCAAAATGTTCTACAATCCGTCTGCCGATCAGCCTGCGCAGCTCCGTCAGATGTTCATCATGCGCCACATCATCCCTTGCCAGCCGCAATGTCAGGAATTTTTTCCGTAAATGCAGATGATACGTCATATGCCTGAGCCACTCCGGTTTTAACCCCAGATCTTTCTTTTCATCGGTCACAAGAAACCCCTGCTGATACAGGCAGGATGTCCCGATCAGTCCCTGATGTTTGGAATTATAAATCCAGATACACCCCTCCATCAGTTCATCCATGATACGAATCGATATGATTCCAAGAATATCCGCGAACGGATTGTCCATGATATGATTCTGTTCCCGCAGCGTCACGCTTTTTTCATCAAAGGAAATCTGAATGGGAAATGGCTGATACAGCATATAGTGCTGTACTGCGTGCACCAGCCTCTGAAGGGACAGATTCTTCGCATATTTCGGCCGTAACACCAGCGTAATTCTGGTTCCGGACTGTTCGCGGTTGGAATTGATATATTCCATTGTTTCCGCCCCTTCTATCCATTTTGCGGTAACCGGTTCTAACGTCTGGCGATCCGTAACATTCCACGCGGTATTTACCGATTTGTCCTTTCTCGACTCAATCAACAGTGCCCGTGCAACCATAAAACCGGAAAGCATACCGACTCCAAACTGCGCCACCGGTTCATAGTGAAGCTGCTGTGTAGAAAAATCCTCGCTCTGATAAAAACTCACTCCGATTTTGGCGACATACTGCTCAATATCCCTGGCATTGATTCCGATTCCGTTATCCTCAAACACCAGACGCTGCGTTTCGGAATTATACTGAATGGAAATTTGAGGAGAATACGGATTTCGCATGGAATTTAAGGCTCTTGCCTCCTCCATCTCCAGAAACTCTGTTCCCCAGCTCCATTCCAGCGCCGCCCTGGTATTGCATGCATCAATGGCATTTTGAAGAAACTCCCGGATATAGGCATCCGGATCTCCGTAAAACTGCGTACTTGCAAAGGTCGATATGATATTTTCCTGATCCATACCTACTTTGCACTGTTTCATAGCTGTTCCTCATTTAATAAAATTGCCTGAACCACAAACCGCTTGTCTGCCTGTCTGCTCACACAGGTTGATAAAGTCAGCAGATGACTGTCCACCGAAAGCTGGATTTTGTCCTTTACCTCCGGCGAATTCTTGGATTTTTTCACAATGCTTTCAAGATAACTTACACGTCCCTCTTTCGTTGAAAAGTCATTGGTGTGCAGAATATGTGCATCGTCCGTCTTATATGCCGCAAAAATCTCATACACGAGCACCTTTTCCTTTGTATACACATATATATACGGAAAATTGTTAAAAAATGTCTGGTCTTCATAGTTGTGGAGAGAAGCAAACATTGTGTCATTGCGCATATTGTGCCCATACACGACGGTATCAAAATCCGTAAACTCTTTACTGTTTGCCTTCTCTGTATAAATACATCCAGGATATCCCCTGGTACCATTCATATTGTAATTCAGATAATAGGAATCATCACTCGGATGCTGTAACACCGGATAATCCACCCCGGTTCCCGGAATGTAGATCCATGCGTAAATATCCTGATTGACTCCCTTTAATTTTTTCCAGTTTAAGTTTTTCTGTGGAATTTCTATTCCTTTTTGTTCCAGTTCGCTGTCTTCGGTCTGCACTTCCTGTGCCACATTCTCCGTCTCAGTCTGCGTATCTGACGGAATATTGATCTGATTATCATTCACCTGATTCTGCAGATCATTTACCTGGGCAGAAAGCTTTTCATATTCTTTCTGTGCATTCTTCTGAACCATCCAGCTTCTTCCAAATATTATGAGTACCACGATCAATACAACTGCCAGAACAATGGTCAGAATTTTATAGATATTGATCGTTCTGTCGTTCTTTCTCTGTCTTTTCATAAAATAGTTTTCTTTCTTTAAAATTGAGGCAGGGCGGCAGATTCCATTCCACCGCCCTCACGTGATGCCATGCATCACCTATCCATAGACCTACATGCTAAATAAAATTGTATCCAGTGAGATTAATTCTTACGTGCTTTTCTTCCGCATACAACAATACCTGCTGCCGCAAATACTGCAACGAACGGAAGTGCCGGAAGCGCTGCCCCGGTTTTTGGAGATGTCTTATAGGAAACAGATCCGGAAGCTGATGTTCCTTTCTGACTTCCTGCTCCACTTTTGCCATTGACACGGGCAGAAGAACTCTTTGTGGAAGTATTCCGTACGGAATTCTTTCCATCGGTATAACCATCTGTATAACCGTCGTCATAATCATCCTCGAAACTGTCCTCTCCATCGTCATAAGACTGTGGATAGTTTACTGTCACATTCTGATTTACACTAACCGGATTATACTGATTATTGGTCTGTGAGTTGTTCTGGTTGTTGTTGTTTGTCTGGCTGCTGCTGTTGGAATTGTCATTTACATTGGAATTTGTATTTGATCCCTGGGAATTTTCATCCTTTGACGGATCTGTTGTAACGGTAGGATTCACATTTGAACTGTACCTTACAACTATAACCGGTGAAAATGAATACAATGTAACCGTGACTTTGCCATTGGAAACGCTGTCCGGCTTTACAGTCTGCCAGCTTCCGCTTTTTAATTTATGTAATACATAAACATTGTCTCCAGCCTTAATTCCACTTGCACAAATCGTTACTTTGATTCCTTTGGATGTATTCGTTGCAGACGGAACACTGATATCAGACATGGCCATGACGGTTGCACTTCCGTTCTGTGCACTTGCCACAGCATTTGCCTGACGGTTTCCCTCGCGGTAAACATCTTTGTCCACACCCTTGGAAGAAACCGTGATAAGCTCATTGTTTGCATTATAACCGCTGCTTTCAACGGTTGTTGCCTTATTCAGCTCATTGGTTCTTTGAACCAGTGCCGTATCACTTGTTGGTGATGGATCTGCAAACACGGTTGTGCCCATTGTAAATACCAGCATCATAGCTGTCACAACTCCTGTGAAAATTTTCTTTTTCATCGCAATCTACCTCCTTTCCACGTAATATAAACTGCATGTAACTCTATCTATATCAAGTGCGCGCGCACTGGATACCTTATTGTACGGGTGTATAAAACACCTTCATAATGAGTTCTTCCATGGCATCTTCATCGACATGGTACTCCTCATACCGTTTCCCGTCAATCGGCTTTCCCTCCACCGTTTTTCCGGGAACCGTATACATCTGGTCTTCTGAAAAACCGTAATTCATCAGCTGCTCAATCATACTTGTGAAATCCACACTGGTTACCAGATAATCGGAAACAGAATTGTAAATTTCTGTCACCTGATCCGGGTTTTCTGTGGATACTTTTTTTAATTTATCCATATAGGCAACAATATACTGTTCTTCGCGCTGCAGACGCTTTGTTGCACTGTCATATTCTTCGGTATCCCTTCCATGCAGGTAATAATAAGCCTGCGTCCCATTCAGGGTTACTTTTTGCCCTTTCTTCAAATTCACACCGGCTTTTGGAAACGAAATATCCTGCTGTACAGTCACTTCCACTCCTCCCACAGCATCATTCATCTGTGGGATTCCCCCCATATTCATCGCAAGATAACCGCTGATCGGAATATTTTGAAACAGGCCGGAAACCGCATCCACGGTTTTGCTGCAGCTGAGGCGCTTACCGTCCCCGAATGCATGCTGCAAACAGATCTGAGTTTTAAGCGGTCCCATATCAATACCTTCTTCATCACACAATTCGATATCTGCCATCGTGTTTCGATTGATGGAAATGACCTGCAGCTGCTCTGTTTTGTTGTTTACAACAAGAAGAAACAGTGCATCGGACTGCCCGCCTTGGGTATAATCGCTGCTTTGCTGTACCGGACCATCGATATCAACCCCCATCATGAGGTAGGTTTTGATATCTGTATTATACAGATACTCTTTTCCCTGATAAGCAACTACACCCTCCTGCCACTTTTCCTGACCGGAATCCTGTGTGGTATCTGTCTGCCCCGCAACCTGCTGCTCATAAGAATTTTCTGTATCATCCGCAATGTGGGAGCCGGTATTTTCCGCCTTCGTTTTGACCCCTACCACAATCACAAGTGCAAGGATCACCACCATCATTCCGGACATAAAATACAATGCATTATGAAGTTTTGTCGATGGTTCATGCATTCTTCTCATGATGTTCTCCGTAATTTCCATAATAGCTGCCATAGTAGCCGCCATAGTAGCCACCCTCATAGCCGCTCTTCTTCATCCGTACTTTGTTCAGTACCGCACCAAGTACCCTCACTCCGGAAGCTTCCATCTGCTTTTTGACCGTCTGGATCAGACGTCCGCTTGCCATGCCCTGGGCAATAACAAGAATCGCACCATCACAGTGTTTTGCGATCACTGCTGCGTCGATTGCGGCTCCGATCGGTGCACAGTCAAGCAACACATAATCAAAATGTTCTTTTGCAAAATTAAGCAACTCGGTAAAATATTTTTTTTCCAGAATTTCTGTCGGGTTTGGTACAGACGGTCCTGCAAAAATCATAAACAGTCCCGGAATCGTTGTTCCGTATAATACATCTTCAAGTTTTTTTTGTCCAGAAAGGAAATGGGATAATCCGTAGATTTCCCTTCCATCCGAAGCCACTGCCCGTAATCGTCCCACGTATACAGATTTACGCATATCGGTATCGATCAGCAATACACGTTTGCCGGATTCCGAAAAAGAACGCGCCAGATCCATCGTCACGGTACTTTTCCCTTCGTTTGGCATGGCAGATGTCACAACGATGGTGCAGATATCATCTCCGCAGAACTGGATATTGGTTTTTAATGCCCGGAGTGATTCTTTCATCGTATAATTTTGTTTTTTCAGATTCTCAAATGTTACCGATTTCATTTCTTTTTCTTCCTTCTCTTACGCTTGCGCTCTTTTTCCCCATCGTATTCGGCTTCTTCCAAAGGAAGCGTACCAAGAACATTCAGCCCCAGCTTCCTTTGTACATCATCTGCATTCATAATCGTATCATTGAACAGATAAGCCACCACAATAACCGCAATCGCCAAAAACATGCCAAGTATTCCTCCGACCGCCGTATTTTTCATGATATTCGGGCTGACCGGTTCTCCGTCGGAATATCCCTTTTGAATGATATTCGGTGCATCCTGATCCATTTTCTGTTGGATAAAGGCCACACTGACACGCGCAATCTCATCCGCAATCTTTTTTGCCATGGATGGGTTTGCATCGCGCACCGTAATCTCGAGGATTCGCGAGTTGGAAGGATTATTCAGGGTAACTTTTTTCTTCAGGGAACTGTAGGTCTCGTCCAGTCCGAGATTCTCAATTACCTGCTCAAGCACGGGACGCCCCTCTACGATAACCATATAATCGTTTGTCAGACTTGTACCTGTCTGTATATCCGCAAGACTTGTAATCGACATGCTTTTGGACAATACATAAAACTGGGATGTTGACTCATATTGCGGCACCATTACAAACCTGCTGATACAATATGCGGTCACGGCTCCGATAATCAGTGCAAACAACACCCATTTCCAGAAAGAAAGGATCTCTAAAACGAGATCTTTCAGATCAATTTCAATTTCATCATCATTTTCAATTACAATACGTTCCTGTTGTAACTGCTGCTCCATATCAATGCTCCATTACTAACTATTTCATTTCTCCGGTCAGAATCTTTGCCGGATGATTCACCAAAAGCTGATCCGCATATTCCCTGCCAAATTTTTTTTCAATCAGCTCATAGCATTTTCCCATATGATTGGCACGGTTTTTTATTCCATGACTGTCCGATGCAATCGCATCCACACATTCTGCCTTCAGCATCTTTTTACAGTATTTCTTTGGACCCATACCCTCAAGTCCGAGTACCGCATCCGCATTCACCGTAATCCATGCCCCAAGATTGCGCAGCTCCTCTGCCAGCTGCAAATCCGCAAGTGCTCCATACCGCTCCACATGTGCAAATACCGGAATATATCCGTGCAGAACCAGTTCCTGCGTCATCTGGTAAATATAGGCATATTCACTGTCGTGCGAATACTCACACAACACATACCGCGAGCCGGCCATTGTCCGGCATCTGCCACTGTCAAGTGCCTCGACAATATGACTGTTCACATGGTATTCGGTGCCCAGTGCAAGAGAAATTCCAAGTTTCTGTGCATACGGCTCCAGAATACGGAAATGTTCTTCAATTTCTTCCTTCGGATAAGCAAACATGCCGTGCCGGTAATGCGGTGTCAGGATCATTGCAGAAATGCCCTGCTCTTTTGCTGCCTCAAGCATCGCCACAGATTCTTCTATTGTTTTTGCTCCGTCGTCTACTCCGTACAGAAGGTGACAGTGAATATCGATCATGGTTTTCCTTGCCTTTACTTTTTTATACTTTATTATACTATATCGACCATTTTCTTGCAATCTTTGAGCCGTTTTTCCCTCTTTTGACACAACTTTTTATATTTCTCGGGTTTCCACAATTGATTTCCCGGCAAACATAGCGTATAATGGTCATGAAAAGCGAATAACACTTGACAAACTTCGGTTTTCGGGGTACGCTTATATGAGTCCATATAAGGACGGTACAATATTTGACCATCAGGCTCAGGCGGTGAGAGTACCGCACGCATAAACAAGTAGGTTTTATTCTCTGAACTGTCAGTATTACAGCTCAGTATGTCATAGATTTCATTGATCTGTTTTTTACAGCAAGCGCGATTGTCCAGCGCAGGGATTTGTTTTCACAACATGACATGCTGCCTGTTGAAAACGCAGTACAGCAGATGCGGACTATTTGGATCAGGAATTCCTGCGGAGGGTTCCGGTATCCGTCGTGTGCTCACACCCCTGCCGGAGAGGTTAAACTCCGGAACTGCCTAGCAAGTCCGAATACAATTGAACAGAACAAACATATATTTATCTAAAAACCCTATGCATAATGCATAGGGTTTTTTGTTTCTTCTTTTCTGTTGTCCATTACAAAGTAATGATTCCAAGTGCATTTAATACCGAACTGAATAAAATCAACAGTACCAGTATCGGTGCAACATACTTGATCAATACAATATACAGTTTCTTACTCTTAAATTTCTGTGTGGAAGATTCCACTTCATCCGTAATCGTCTCTGGTTTCACAATAAAACCGACAAATACACAGGTCAGGAATGCCACAATCGGCATAAGGACACTGTTGGATATAAAATCGAAGAAATCCAGAATACTCATTCCGTGAATCGAAAAACCGCTCCAGATTCCAAATCCAAGAGAAGACGGAATTGCCATCAACACCGTATAAACGGTTACACAGACCGTAATAAATTTACGGCTCTTTTTTGTCTTATCCACGAAAATGGAAACCACTGTCTCCATCAGGGAAATGGACGATGTCAGTGCAGCAAACAATACCAGCACAAAAAATACCGTTCCGATCAGGTGTCCTCCCGCCATACTGTCAAACACTTTTGGCAGTGTAATAAACATCAGTGTCGGTCCTGCCTTCAGCGATGCCTGATCTCCACCGGAAAACACAAACACGGCCGGTACAATCATCAGTCCTGCCAGAAATGCAATTCCGGTATCAAAGATTTCGATATTCCGCACACTGCTCTCTATATCCTCATTTTTCTTCATATAGGAGCCATATGTAATCATAATGCCCATCGCCAGCGACATGGAATAAAACAGCTGTCCCAGTGCCGCCAGGAAAGCATTCGCACTGATCTTGGAAAGATCCGGCTTTAAGTAGTAGACAATTCCTGCCCCTGCTCCCGGACGGGTCACAACAAATACCGCAATAATAACGGAAAGGACTACCAGAAGCGGCATCAGCACTTTGCTGATATTTTCAATTCCTTTATTTACGCCAAGCAGAATCACAACCGAAGTGGCAAGGATAAAAAATACCAGCCACATCACCGGTTCCCCAGTCCTTGCAATAAAATTTGAAAAATAATCATCTGCTGCCGCTGCATTTCCGCTTCCTGTAAGAAATGCCCATGCAAATTTGATGACCCATCCGCCGATCACACAGTAATACGGAAGAATGATAATCGGCACAATACTGGCAAGAATTCCAATGAAACCGCACTTTTCATGCAGCGTGCTGAATGCATACAGTGCACTTTTCCCGGTTTTTCTGCCCAGTGCAATTTCTGTGATCATAAGTGCAAATCCAAACGTAACCGCAAGGATCACATAGATCAGTAAAAAAGAACCTCCACCGTATTTTGCGGCAAGGTAAGGAAACCTCCACAGATTTCCAAGTCCGACAGCAGATCCCGCAGCGGCAAGAATAAAGCCCATTTTGCTGGAGAAACTGCTGCCATGTTTTTTGTGTTCGTTCATAACAGCCCCCTTAATCATAGTTTCAGGAGGCAGACCGTTTATAATTTAAACCGATATCCGACTCCCCAGATGGTCTCGATGTACTGCGGCTTGTTCGTATTCATCTCAATCTTCTCTCGAATCTTTTTGATGTGTACGGTAACCGTTGCAATATCACCGATAGATTCCATATCCCATATTTTACGGAACAATTCCTCTTTTGTAAATACATGATTTGGATTCTCTGCCAAAAAAGTCAGCAAATCAAACTCTTTTGTCGTAAACTGTTTCTCTTCTCCATTGACCCATACCCGGCGCGCCGTCTTGTCTATTTTAATGCCCCGGATCTCAATGATATCATTTTGTGGCATATTGCTGCCGATCAACCGCTCATACCGTGCCAGATGTGCCTTCACGCGGGCTACCAGTTCACTCGGGGAAAATGGTTTTGTCACATAATCGTCTGCCCCCAGTCCGAGCCCGCGAATCTTGTCAATATCATCCTTTTTTGCAGAAACCATAAGGATTGGTGTATTCTTTGTCTCACGGATCTTTTTACAGATTTCAAATCCATCCACTCCCGGAAGCATGAGATCTAAGATAAACAGATCAAACTCCTCATGCAGGGCTCTTTCGAGTCCTTTGGTTCCGTCATTTTCAATTTCCACTTCAAAGCCACTCAGTTCCAGATAATCTTTCTCCAGATCTGCAATAGCCACTTCATCTTCAACGATCAGTATTCTGCTCATTTGCTGTTACCTCCTGATATTTGCGTATTACAAAGTACATGGTGGTGCCGGAATCTTCTTTGCTGGTTGCCCAGATTTTCCCTCCATGATCCTCTATGATCTTTTTTACAATGGAAAGTCCGATTCCGCTGCCACCGGTTGCCGAATTTCTGGAAGCATCCGTCCGGTAAAACCGGTCAAAAATATACGGCAGATCTTTCTGTGCAATTCCTCTTCCATTGTCTTCGATTTCCACCTGAATAAAGTCCCCCACATCCTTGATACGGATATTGATAATGCCCTTTTTCTTGTAGTCTCTTCTTTGGGAACCTTAAACTTCATGAATGGAGACCAAGGTATTAGTATTACTCCTTTCTCTTCATCGTTATATTTTAATTTAGCCTCCTTATGCAAATGCCGAATACATGCGGTATAGTTAGATAACATTCTATTGGTTGTGATACGCTTTCCTTTTTTTATAGCTTCTAAATTGGATTTCTCCTTTTTTTCTATCAGAAACTTCGAATAATTAACCAGCATTGAATAGGTTATTTCAGAAATAGATATAATATCTCTTTTCATAAAGTTGATTAATGACTGAAGCATGCCTTTGTAGTTAGAAGCAGTTCCATTTTTACCTTGTTTTTCAAGATTGTTTATATAGTCCTTTGCAAAAGATACAAAATCAATATCTTTCTTTTTGTATTCTTCCTTTTGGTTCAAATAATCGACCAATTCATCTATTGACATATTATCTATAGTAAGAGCGATCTTGCTACATTTATTACGATAATAATTGATAATCTCATTGCACTGATCTATCTTTTCCTGATTTTTTATCTTGAAATTCTTGACCGTCAAATCTTCTTGGTTTACATATATAGAGGTTGGCAACCTTCGAACAACCCTGTTATGAGTTATCCGAATTTTTACATTCCAGGTCTTATCTTTTCTTTTTTGGTGCTTTTGCACTTCTGCTTTAAATTTAGCCATAATTTCCGCAATATCTGCATCTTTACCGCCTAAAACGCAAAGATAAACCGAATGAGGCGCCAGAGTTTCATCATCAATCTTAATACTTTCATCGGTATAATTTTCCCGCCCCAAAACACTTACAACATCGGCCAATTGCGCCACATTGTCAATCAGCGCCCCCAAAATGGTCTTTGCCCGGATATTCAGCCAATTAGCTGTTATCCTCTGTCGAAAAATATTGTCATTTTCTTCTGGCGCGCCGACAATGCCGCCCAGTTCATTGGTAACGCTGTCCCAGCCGGAAATCGGCGTTACAATCGTTGTCAGCGTTCCTGCCGCACAATTTATCGCTCCGGCGCTTGTGGCCTGGAACTGGACAGAAATGCTCCCGCTCTGCGGTATCGTTACCTTATTTAAGGACACAAATTCGTTTTCGCCGTTTGAAACAACCACTCCGGCAGGGATAATCGTCCCGACTGCGCCCGTTACGGTTGCCGACACGACTGTTTTCAGACCGTTTTTGCGGTAGTAGCCGAAATAGGCCGCAGCAACATCCAGTGCCTTTCCTTTTGCCGTATAGACGGAAAAAGAGTTGGCCATGGTCACAACCTCGTTCATTGTCGTTGTCAGATTTTCCGTATCGTTAAGGATGAGCTGCCCCTGAACGGTGCTGTCTTCAAGGTTCAAATCACTGCCCAAAGCGCCTTTATACGCCTCCTGAAAAGATTCTTTAATTTTCGACGTGTCAACAGTAATAACGCCGTCGCTCGTTACGCTGAAAAGAGTATTCATAAGCTGATATTCCCATAAATAGTTGAAATTTTCGCCGCCAAATTTAAAGTTCCGCCCTCGTGGGTTAGCGAAAGGTTGTTTATCTGGGTGATTTCACTGTTGTCCATAATGCGGGAACGGATTTGTTCGCGAATATAGTCGGTGCCGCCCATTTTGCCTAATATGTTGCTGAAATAATCCGTACCGGCTGCCGTATCGTATGGATTTTCCCCTCTGGCAAAACCGATGCGTGTCCTTGTATCCTGCGCACAAGCATCAACACCTGCAGCTATTGCCAGATTTCCCTGCGTCAAAACCAGATTATTGTCTGCATCAATCTTTAAACTTTCCATAGCCTCCTCACTTAGCTTTGACAATGGAACTCGCTGCCGTAATCGTACCGCTCCATGTCCCGGCAGAAGAACCGGATGTTACGTTAACCTCCACGGCATCTCCCAATCTTGCAACACCCTGACCGCCCTCACCGCCAAGATTAACCGCAGGAGAATTGACCGTTGCCGAAGTTTCGGCATTAACCTCGGCGGTTTTGCAGTTTATAACCAAAGCGTCGCCGGTAATGTTGATTCGGCCGTCCTGCAGGTCTATCTGCGTTTGGTTGTTGCGCAAAATAACTCCCGCTCCTGTCTGATTGAACGTCAGCGGCAAAAATACGCCGTCCGCCCAGTTAAACTGCCGATACGAACCGGCGGCAGCCGTTTCTTTCGTCTTTTTGTAAATAGATAAATCATACTTTGAAGCTAAAAGGAACCCGGCATCTCCGACACCCGGGGCTATCGTTATCTGGCAGTTGTTGCCAAAATGCTGGATTATGGGAACGGAATAAATCGTGTCTTTGGTGCCAATCGCAAGCAGGTTTCCCGATGTATCCTCAACTTCTATCAACGGCGAAACATCTAAAAAGCCGTTATCTTCATAAACTTTAATCACCTGAACCGGTTGCACGGTTGCCAGGTTCTTTGCCAGATAGTCTTTGATAATCGCATTTAAAAGCGCATATTCGCTGGAAATATCTGCCGGATTAAACTGGGGAATATTTTTCATTTGTACCATCCAAAATCTTTACCGCGCAAAACCAGCTGCGTGTACCATTGCGTTCCCCGGGTTTTTCCGATATGCCGCAAAGTCTGCAACTGAAGTTTGGCTTGTTTAATTTGCGGAAATTTGAGCGAATCAACAATAATTTGCTGCCCGGTCACCGGTTCGGTCGTCATACGGACATTGACATCCGCCCCTAAAGGCGTCGGTTGCGGAACGCCGACAATATCCTTCGAGCCAAATGTTAAAGCCGGGATATTCTCCAGCGGCCCGCCCGGCTCCTTAATATACACCCGCCCGTTATGCATATAAATTTCAAGTCCGGTCTGGTCAGCAAGGCTGCGCAGGTTCTGGATTGTCGATTCGTTTCTGAGTGCATAATTGCTGACTTTAAAATCGTCTGAAATCTCCGAAACAAGAGGCAGCCCCAAATCGGAGGCAAAATTTGAGGCTATCTGATTAACCGAAACTTCCCCTTCAAACGTATAGCTTTTGGTTTCTGTTTGTTCTTCAAACATGGACATAGCTTTAATCGTGACTTTCCCGTCAGCCGTTTCCATATCCATAACGGCATCCATTGCCACTCCGTCAAAAATGCGTGCATGGCGGTTATAATATCCGGCCTCCAGCACAATCCGCGCCTGCACCCAGTTCTTTAACCACGGTGTTGCCGACGTCGCCAAAAAAAACATCGTTTCTTTTTTCAGGCCGCCGATAATTATATTGGCTTCGTTCAACGCCCCCGTCACTGCTGCCGAGGTATTAAACTCAACATCCGCATCTTCAGTCAGTTGGGTCAAGAGCTGCTCCGGGCTGCTTTTCCGATAAATGGAGAGGCGTAAATACCGTTTCGGAATATCCCAGTTATTCTTCATTTTCTTTCAGATAAGGCAAATTTTCCCTGATTTCGTCTTTCTTAGCAAGCCATAGCCTTTTCAGTTCCTTTGCGCTCTTGTCTCCCCTTGCAAGGGCTTCCTCGTAATCGTATTTAAGCGGGTCGGCCTCTTCAATCATAAGGGTCGAACGCCGGCGTCTGATTTCCTCATTGGCTATCTTAAGCGCCTCTTCCGGTTTGGCAAGTTTAAACCCCGAAACTGGCAAATCCGCCAGGATAACGCCATCGGTATAATCCGCCTTTTTGACGGCGTGATAGCCGATTTCTTTATCGTACAGAATGCCGTAGCCATTTTCCTGCGCCCAAGTGTTAAACCTCTCCATCAAATTCTGAAAAGCTTTTGCACTATGTGTCGCACTCCCGTTAAGCAGGTTCTCGCGGCTCATAACAAAGCTTTCCCAGCGTTTGGGATTTTCGATGTATGTTTTCATGTTTTCTCCTTACACCAAACTGTATTCCGTATCAAAAATAAGCAGGTATCTGTCATTAAACCCGCTGTAGACGGGGTCTGTATTGCCCAAAGTGTCATAAAAATACAAATTTCCTTTTAATGCATTGTTCAGCAACAGCGGCATCTTGTCTATACATCTGACACCATACCTCTGTACCTCGCCGTCAACAGTAATGTCGGCAATAAGGCTGCCGTCTTTCATTGTCCGCAAGGTAATGCCGACAATCCGCC
>ENA-ORSK01000897-ORSK01000897.1-human-gut-metagenome-genome-assembly--contig:-NODE-897-length-26949-cov-3.110434_pt1 | contig 26949 bp, 14 predicted proteins | sample MGYA00242192_ERZ509159 | MGnify/ENA primary metagenome ERZ509159 (study PRJEB26280, sample SAMEA2338663) | human gut metagenome | biome: human gut; feature: human-associated habitat; material: faeces...
GCCCCAGCCGCAACAAATACTCCCAATGTACTTCCAAGACCTGCTGTCCATTTAAGATTTACAGGAACTTCTATTGATTTCAGTTTCTCAGTTTCATCCAGACCTTCAAATTTCATTCCCGACTGTGAATAAAGAGCTGCAACATCGAAACCGAGTCCTACTACAGGAATTGTAAATTCCATCATCGGACCTACAAAGAAGCCTGTTGCATTATCGCCTTTAATAGGAGAATCAGACAAAGATATTTTGGTAACATCCAAACCACCTTTTAAACCAAACTTAATTTGTGCTTGAGCCGGCATGGCTATAATCAGACAAGCCAATACCATTAATGTTGAAATAATCTTCTTCATAATGTTATCAAAATTAATATGACATATTCAAAATTAGTTCTTATACATTTAAATAACAATATATAGTAAAAAAAAGATTTGTTTATGTATAAGTATTCTAAAAAATTAACACTTCAGAATATATGAACTGTATATAAATTACACCAGCATACATAATATAAAAGCGGCTCATTTCTGCTTGCACAGTAATGAACCGCTCATATTATCTCAATTTTATATTTTTACTTATTCCATCTTAAGGATACATGTCAGGAGAAACGTCATTACTTGTTGAGTTTCCATGTAAATCCATCCTTAGTATCCTTTACCTCAAAGCCAAGGGCAGCCAGATTATCGCGAATCTTGTCACTTGTAGCCCAGTCTTTATTAGCCTTGGCTATCATACGCTGTTCGAGCAACATATCTACCACTTTTCCATATGCTTCTTCACGAGCAGCATTGTTTTCCGCATCAGCCTTAAGTCCGAGGATATCGAACACAAACATATTAAATACCGATTTCAGTTCTTCAAGATCGGCTTCACTGATAGTCGCCTTCTTGTCGATTACAGTATTAATCATACGTGTAGCATCAAACAGATGTGATATTACGATAGGAGTATTCAAGTCATCGTTCATTGCTTCATAACACTTTTCACGCAATCCGGCAGGCTCTATTCCGCTTGTAGCCTTCGAAGGAGTGATACGTTCGAGATTCTTCACACCTTCCATCAGTCTTTCCAGTCCTTTTTCGGCAGCCTGAAGCGCTTCGTTACTGAAATCTACAGTGCTGCGATAATGAGCCTGAAGAATAAAGAAACGTATAGTCATGGCCGAATAAGCCTGAGCAAGAAGCTTGTTTGATCCGGTAAAGAATTCATCGAGAGTAATGAAGTTACCCAATGATTTACCCATCTTCTGACCATTGATGGTAATCATATTATTGTGCATCCAGTAGCGCACCATGTCATGTCCCTGAGAAGCTACGCTCTGGGCAATCTCACATTCGTGATGAGGGAAAACAAGGTCCATACCTCCACCGTGGATATCGAATGTCTCTCCAAGGTATTTTTTACCCATGGCAGTACATTCACAATGCCATCCCGGGAAACCGTCGCTCCAAGGAGAAGGCCAGCGCATGATATGTTCAGGCTGTGCACATTTCCATAAAGCGAAATCGGCCGGATTATGCTTTTCCTGCTGTCCGTCGAGTTCACGTGTAGTGTTCAGTACATCATCAAGATTGCGGCCAGAAAGCTTGCCGTAGTGATGGTCCTTATTATATTTCGCGACATCAAAATATACAGAACCCTGACTCTCGTAAGCATAACCGTTTTTAAGAATTTCCTCTACCAGCTTAATCTGTTCAATGATATGGCCGGAAGCATGAGGTTCAATGCTTGGAGGCAAAACATTGAGGGCCTCCATAGCCTTATGATAACGGTTCAGATAGTACTGGACAACCTCCATAGGCTCAAGCTGTTCAAGACGAGCCTTCTTTGCGATTTTGTCTTCACCCTCATCGGCATCGTGTTCAAGGTGGCCCACATCGGTAATGTTTCTCACATATCTTACCTTATAGCCAAGGTGTGTAAGATAACGGAAAAGAATATCGAATGTAATAGCAGGACGCGCATGTCCCAAGTGAGCATCGCCATATACTGTAGGACCACACACATACATTCCCACATGAGGAGCATGTGCCGGAACAAACAGTTCTTTCTTACGACTGAGGGTATTGTAAATAAACAGATTATTGTCCATAATGATAAACAATCATATTATACGAATGGTAAATAATTATATGATAAACATTTATGTTAGACCGCAAAGTTATAAATAATATTAAGAATTTCTATTCAACAGACAAACTATTTATAAATTCTTTGGATACGCACGATTATTTAACTACTTTTGGAGCGGAAAAAAATCAGAATAACTTTTAACAATAAAACAATTTAATAAAACCTTACCTTAAAAATGAAATCAAACAAAGCTTTATTTTTAGCACTGGCATTGCCACTAAGCTATAGCACAGCTTTTGGTGCCGAATCTCATGCTTCGGAAGTGGCAAACAGAATAACAATGGAAGCCGGTGCTCAGGTAAACTCAAATGAAATCCTCAGTGCGAGGATGATTAACCCTACTACAGCAGAAATAGTTTTTGCCGACAATACAAGACTTACAGTAGATTTTTATGGAGAAAATATCTTCCGTCTGTTTAAGGATATTAACGGTGGCATTATAAGAGACCCTGAAGCAAAACCTGAAGCTCAGATACTCGTTGACTCGCCAAGAAAACAGGCAGGAAAAATCATACTTACCGACAAAGACGGTGAAATTACTCTTACTACAGCAAAAATCAAGGTTGTATTCAACAAAGACAATTCTCTTTTCAAGCTTATCAGACTAAGCGACAATTCTACAGTTGCAGAATCTAATGCTCCTTTCGAATTTACTCCTAAAAGCGTTTCAATCTCACTTAAAGAAAATAAAGATGAATATTTCTATGGAGGAGGTGTACAGAACGGACGCTTCTCTCATAAAGGAAAAATCATTGCTATTGAAAATACCAACAACTGGACCGACGGTGGTGTAGCCTCGCCTACTCCTTTCTACTGGTCGACTGCAGGCTATGGTGTAATGTGGCATACTTTCGCCATGGGTAAATATGATTTCGGAGCTACTGTAGAAAATACTGTAAAACTCTCTCACGATACCAACTATATCGATGCCTTCTTTATGGTAAACGATGGTCCTGTAGCTTTGCTTAACGACTTCTACCAACTTACAGGTAATCCTGTTCTTCTGCCTAAATTCGGTTTCTACGAAGGACATCTTAACGCATACAACCGTGACTACTGGAAGGAAGATCCAAACGGAATCCTGTTTGAGGATGGAAAGAAATATAAAGAAAGCCAGAAAGACAACGGAGGTATAAAGGAATCACTCAACGGTGAAAAGAACAATTACCAGTTCTCGGCACGTGCTGTGATAGACAGATATGCAGCTCATGATATGCCTTTAGGATGGTTGCTTCCTAACGATGGTTATGGTGCCGGATACGGACAGACAGAAACACTCGACGGCAATGTACAGAATCTTAAGGACCTTACTGATTATGCACACAGCAAGGGCGTAGAAATTGGTTTGTGGACACAGTCGGACTTGCATCCTAAAGAAGGAGTGAGTGCTTTGCTGCAGCGTGATATAGTAAAAGAAGTAAGGGATGCGGGTGTAAGAGTTCTTAAAACAGACGTGGCATGGGTAGGTGCCGGATATTCGTTCGGACTTAACGGTGTGGCCGATGTGGGACAGATTATGCCATATTACGGAAATAATGCGCGTCCGTTTATCATATCACTCGACGGATGGGCCGGAACACAGAGATATGCCGGAATATGGTCGGGCGACCAGACCGGAGGTGAATGGGAGTATATCCGTTTCCATATCCCTACATATATCGGCAGTGGCTTGTCGGGACAGCCTAATATCTGCTCCGATATGGACGGTATTTTCGGCGGTAAGAATGTTCCTGTAAATGTGCGTGATTTCCAGTGGAAGACTTTCACCCCTATGCAGCTGAATATGGACGGATGGGGTTCAAATCCTAAGTATCCGCATATACTTGGCGAACCTGCAGCTTCTATCAACCGCTGGTATCTGAAGATGAAATCGGAATTCATGCCTTATACATACAGTATAGCTAAAGAAGCCATCGACGGAAAACCAATGATTCGTGCCATGTTCCTCGATTATCCAAACGAATATACTCTTGGTACTGCAACACGATATCAGTTCCTGTATGGTCCGTATGTACTTGTGGCTCCTATATATCAGGCTACTCAATCGGATGAAAAGGGTAATGATATAAGAGACGGTATCTATCTGCCGGAAGGTGAATGGGTAGACTACTTTACAGGTGATGTTTATCAGGGCGGACGTATAATCAATAATTATGATGCTCCTCTATGGAAACTTCCTCTGTTTGTAAAGAAGGGTGCTATATTGCCTTTAAATAATCCTCACAATAATGTGAACGAAATAGACAAGTCGGTTCGTATTTATGAGGTTTATCCTTACGGAACATCTGAATTTACAGAATACGATGACGATGGTGTAACAGAAGCATACAGACTTGGTGCCGGAAGCACTACTCTTATATCTCAGAGTGTGGAAGACGACAAGGCTGTGATAAAAGTAAATGCTACTCAGGGAAGCTTTGAGGGTATGGTTAAGGAAAAATCTACTCAGATAAAAGTAAACTTAACCAAGAAACCTAAGAAAGTAAGTGCCACTGTGGGCGGAAAACGTGTCAAACTTGTTGAAGCTGCTTCTCTGGAAGAAGCTTTGAAGGGTGAGAATATGTATTTCTATGAAGAATCGCCGGAACTCAATAAATTTGCTACCGAAGGTTCTGAAATGGCAAGTCTGAGTGTTGTAAAGAATCCGGTTCTGCATATCTGCCTTGGCAAGACTGATGTTACAGCAAATGATATTGAAGTTGAAGTTAAAGGCTTTGAATTTGCTCCTGCTGAAAAGATGCTGACAAAGAACGGACAGTTGTCTGCTCCTAAGGCAAACATCACTGAAGATAATATCACTGCATATACTCTTACTCCTTCATGGGAAAAAGCTGAAAATGCTGATTATTATGAAATAGAGTACGACGGAATGCTGTATTCTACTATAAAGAACAATTGTCTGTTGTTTGGCGACCTTCGTCCTGAAACTGATTATAGCATGAAGGTCCGTGCTGTCAACAAGGATGGTGTTTCTGAATGGACTGTACTTACTGCCAAGACTAAATCTGATCCTCTGGAATTTGCCATCAGAGGTATCAAGGGTGAGACAACTTGCGAAAATCAGGGCGGACAAGGTATCAAGAAGTTATTCAACTTCGACGAATCGGATACATGGCATACCAAATGGAGTGCGTCTGCAGTACCATTCGACATGGTTATGGACTTGCGCAGCATAAACCAGCTCGACAAGTTCCAGTATCTGCCTCGTACAGATGCAGGAAACGGTACATTGCTTAAGGGTACTGTATATTACAGTATGGATAAGAGCAACTGGACTGAAGCCGGAACATTCGACTGGAAGGGCGGTGATGTCAAGACATTCGAATTTGGCGACAAACCAACAGCAAGATACATCAAGTTGGCCGTTACTGCCGGAGTGGGCAATTATGGTTCAGGACGCGAATTGTATGTATTCCGTGTACCAGGTTCAGAAAGCTACATCCCAGGTGATATCAACCACGACAACCGTATCGATGAGAATGACCTTACTTCATATATGAACTATACCGGACTTAGAAAAGGCGACGGTGACTATGAAGGTTATATCAGCAAGGGAGACTTGAATATGAACGGTCTGATTGATGCTTACGATATATCTAATGTGGGTATAGAACTTGAAACAGGAGTAAGCAGCAAGAAAGTTCCTGCAGTGGAAGGCAGCATAAGCATAACAGCCAACAAGAAGGTTTACAATGCAGGCGAAACTGTGGAAATTAAAGTTAAGGGAACAGGATTACGTTCTGTTAATGCCATGAGTTTTGCATTGCCATACAACGAACAGGATATGGAATATGTAGGTACAGACACTGAAAATATGAAAGAGATGAAAAATCTCACATACGACCGTCTGCATACCAACGGACAGAAGTCACTATATCCTACATTCGTAAATCTTGGTGAGAAACCATACCTCGAAGGTGACGGTGAGCTGATGACTATCAGATTCAAAGCTAAACGTAAGTTTACTCTCGATCTTAAGACTACAGACGGTATGCTTGTTGACAAGTATCTGAATACTGTAGCATTCTGAATGCCATAAAACGGTATTAAAATAATACAGGACTGTATCTCCGGTTTGAAAACCTTGCGATACAGTCCTGTTTTCATATATAATTAACCCAACCTGTTTAATAACCCAACCTCAATAATAAGTTTAAATCTTTACTTGCTTTTTGCTATAATAACAAAACCACCGTCTGTAAGCATATCTACAGGTACTTCAGATGATTTCTTCACTTCGAGGTTCTTTATCTGTGCATTACGTTTGCTATCGTCGAAATGATAAGTACAGATATCACCGTCGGAAAGTATCTCCGACAAATCCAACTTCAGTTTCATGCTTTCTTTCTGGGCATTTACTCCCACAATATACCATGTATCATTGTGGCGGCGTGCCAGAACACAATATTTTCCAGGATAACCGTCAATGAATTTTGTTTCATCCCATACTGTAGGAACATCCTTCATGAAGTCAATTACAGAAGCCGGAGAATCTGACAGATTATTTGGAGCAATGGCAAAATTCTGTATCGGATTCTGATAAAGAACGGCTGTAGCAATCTGGAAAACATCTGTTGTACGTCTTATGGTTCCACCGTCGTTGGTACGGTTATGACGCTTGTTGAGCAATGTTCCTCCAAATTCCATACTTCCTATGGTATTTCTTATAAAAGGATGCAAAGTAGCATTGAATGCTTCCATATCATCGAAATGCTGATTGAAAATAAGGTTTTCCGAAGCCAGCACAGCCTCGCTACCCACATAGTTAGGATACATTCTCTCCCAACCTCTCGGGATAGTACATCCGTGGAAAATTATCATAAGTCCGTGTTCGTTGGCATCACAGAGAATATCTTCGTATAAGCCCATCATCTGCTGCTTGTCGCTGCCGAAGAAGTCAACCTTAAGCCCTTTTACACCACATTTCTGCAGCCATTTCATTTCTCTCTTACGGTCGACAGAATTGCTCATGCACTGCTTTGCACACTGAGGTGCATCATTCCAGTATCCGTTTGAATTATACCATACAAAGACATCCACTCCCTTGATCTGAGCATACTTAAAGAGTTCTTCCATTTTCTCGCGACCGATATTTGTCTCCCATCCGCCGTCAATAAGTGTATATTCATATCCTAACTTTGCGGCTAAGTCTATATACCTTATCTGGTCGTCATAATTGATACTTGGGTCCTGCCACATTATCCAGCTCCATGTAGAACGTCCGAACTTATAATCCTGCGAAGGCTCATAAAGAGGTTCAACCACATCGAACGGAACTGTAGTTTCCACTATCGGCTTAAGATTATCTCCCACGGTTATAGTACGCCACGGAGTGTTGCCAGGCAAAGCAAGTCCCGGAGTAGAAGAACCGAGTCCGTTGAGTTCACCTTCATTAGGAAAGGCAATAGTATAGAGTCCGTCACTTGTCCCGTCGCTGATATGGGAAGCACAATACTTACTTGTAACACCTGTTTCGGAAACAAGTGCCCAGTTGTCGCCTACATGGAACAGGCAAGGGAAAGTATACCCTTCGCCATACTGCGATGGTGTACCTACAGGCTCATCGGCCTTATATTCTTCCTCATAACTCGGTTTGGTTCTTTTCCATCCTATCATAGGGTCGCTCTGAGGACAGATAAATGTAGTGGTGTTTTCAGGAAAATCAAAACCGGTAGCCTCGCCCTTTATAACAATAGAAGCTGTTTCGCCATATTGTGGCAATTCATAACGGAAAGCTATATCATTATTGCTGACTCTGAATACAACAGTAACAGACTTGTCTTCAGCATTACTCAGTTTAACCTTCAGCTGGTTTGCATTATAATTCACAACCGACTGCTTTATCCTGTCCTGGGTATATGTTTTCTTCAGAGACGAGGACTCCTGTGAAACATACTTCATATTCTTGCTGAAGTCGCCAACATTGGTAATGAATCCAAGAGGAGAATCTTCGAGAATAGTATTTCCCTTATAAGAGACAGTATACAGAGGTCGTCCTTCCTTCACAGATATATCTACCTTAAGATTCTTGTCGGGACCTGTAACTGTAGCCTGCTGAGCAAACACAGGCGATAATGACAATGCAAACGCATACAATAGCAAATGTTTCTTCATAAGTATAAAGTGATTCTAATTAGTCAAATTCTATAAACTGGTTCTACTGGTTATGCATATTATAATCTTTCTGTGAGTTCTGTCTTTTGCTGTTCATAACAGAATCTAAAAGATCATAATCACAAACTCATAGTCAAAAACATCACCTGATAAACATCACTTGATATTTCTATATGCAAAGCTAAATCAAAACATAAAAACAGATATAGAAAAATCATGCAAATATGTTATACTATTATTGCATGGGGATAGAAAAATCTATCTTACAGAGAAACATTGGGCCATCCGTCGCCTGTCCACGTTATTTTGCGGATTATGAGTTTGGGTGCTCCTTCTTCTTTAACAGAATATGCATGAGATATAAAATAGTCCTCTCCATTGAATGTATATGCGGCATTATGTCCTATTCCAGCCCATTTATCATTTCCTTCTACTACTATACTTCCACCTCCTTTTTCCATGGATTTTCCTTCTTTGTCGAGATAAGGGCCAGTAACATTTTCAGAACGACCGACAACAACTTTATAGTTACTCTCAAGGCCGCGGCAACAATAGTCGAATGATACAAACAGATAATAAAAGTCTCCATGCTTTATAATAAAAGGAGCCTCAACAGCACCATCGCCCGCATCCTCACTGTCAACTTCAATGGACCTTTCTCTTCTCGACAATGAATACCATTCCTGAGGTTCGGCCACAGAATTCATATCTTCATTAAGTTTCACCATCTTTATACCATCCCAGAAAGAGCCGAAAGTCATCCACGGAGTACCTTTCTCGTCGATAATTATATTTGGGTCAATGGCATTCCATGAGTCACGATTGGGCACCGACTGGATTACCGGTCCATGATCAATCCATTTGAAATCCTTACTGTCCGGATCTAAAGTCCGGTTGGTGGCATGTCCTATAGCAGACGTATTTTTACCGAAAGCCGAACAGGAATAAAAAAGATGATACAACCCATTATGATAAATTATATCGGGTGCCCATGTATGACCTTTATATCCGGGTATCATATTCACAGCCCATTGTGGCGGCTGCTCAAAGACCGGCTTCTCGAACTTCCAGTTCACCATGTCAGAGGAAGACATTACAGAAATCCCGTCTCCTGTAGCAAACAGATAATATTTATCTTTTTCCTTAATCATTACAGGATCGTGAGTCATAACCTTGCTTATATCAATTACCGGATTTTTCTCTTTCTCTGCAGTATCGGCATAAGCAGCACCAAAAACATACAGAAAGAAAAAAGATAGAACAATGTATTTCATAAATCTAAAATAAAAGTTTTATATAAAAATTCTATCAGACTATCATATAAGAAAAACAGATGCATATTATCTGATCTTTTTCCCCCAGAAAGTCTTACAGTTGTCACCATAACCTGCATAAACGATTGTATGTGTTCTTGGAGAAGCCTCCCAGTCGACCTCTCTCTGCAGATAAAGATTAATACCATTGCTTAATTTTAAGCAGCAGTCATCACTGTCGAATGTCCATGTAGCACCTTTCCATGGGCCGTCATCAACGGTATGATTAGCCGACAAAGTAATATTTATTGAAGCCTGCTGGTTTCCATAAGAATAAGAAAGGTCAATATGTTCCCAATTACCGACCAGTTCCTGTTCATTTATCTCCACCTGAGGTACTGCCCCATATCGTTCTGGCATAACAAGCGGCCAACCGTCGTTTGTCCATCGGATACTGCGTACATGTCCCATCATTATAGCATTACTGTATGCATTTCCGCCTACATTGGCAGGGAAACGCCCCTGAGAAGCAAAGAACCAGTTTCCTTTAGAGTCATCAAAAACACAACAGTGGGAAATACCGACCCATCCATAACTGTCATTAAACTTATAAGGATGTGTAACCACTGGAAGAATATCTCCCCCAACATTAGTAATATCAGTACCATCCATACCAAGATAAGGACCTTCAATATTTGTAGAGCGCGCTACACGTGTATTATATGGAACATCCAAAGCATCGTATGCAAGGAAAAGATAATAGTAACCATCATGATAAATAATCTCCGGACCCTCAGATCCTTGCCAGCGGTTGCCCATCTGTCGTGTTGCAATCATTTTACCATAAGCAGTAATATCATTATCTGTTCCCCATGGTTTAGGGAGTTCCTCTTTTACCTTACCTGTCTCACTATCGAGTTCAACTAAAGCTATGCCACTGTGCCATGAGCCATAAACCAGATAATGCCTTCCGTCATTGTCGATAATATAGCTTGGGTCTATGGCATTCCATTTATAATAACAGTTAGCCCAATTGTTTGAAGCGACATTAAAATTTAGTTCCTTGTCCGAAGCATTAGTAATGACATAACCTTTATCTACCCAGCCGTCATTATTGGCAGGATTATCATTTTCCATCAGACCTATAAAAGAACGCTCGGTCCATGTTCCATCGCCATTAATGGTACCCGGACAAACTATAGAATAATACATTCTATAAAGGCCATCTCTGACTTTCCTTACACATGGAGCCCAATAACCAAAATCGGAAGCATTGGCTGTACTCTCACTTAGTCCCATAGCAGCACGTATCTCATTAAGTTTTGGCATAACCCATTCGGGCAAGCTTTTCATGGTACCGCCCAGGTATTCCCAATCGACAAGATTCTTAGAACGCCTTCCGTGGAAATGCCCACCGGCAACATGCGCATTGCCATACGATGCGTCTGTCTGGTACATATAGTAATATCCGTCTTCGGCCAGAACGACAGTCGGGTCGTGTACATTACTTAGATTCCACTGATTTCGCTTAGACCAGTCGGCAATGTTTACATAATTATCTTCATACGATGGAGCCACATAATTCTTAAGCTGATCGTCAATCTCATCTTCCTCGGTAGTTACAGTGAGAGTACCGGAATATGTATACCGGCTATTACCATAAACATAAGCTCTTATATAGTACTCTGTATTACCGGTAAGACCTGAGATAGTAGAACTGAAATCATCTTCTGCTTCCACAATATTATCATTCACAGTAGGATTCTGATTAACGACACTATAGCAAAAACCTTGTTTTACTATAGCGCTTATATTACCGGATACAGAAGAAGTTAATTTTACAGATGTAGAAGTAAGTTCTGTTATTTCAGGAACGGATACATTTATATCACCCTCCTGATTATATTCTATTTCATTATTATCAGAACATGACAGAAAAACAAGAAGTACAAAAAAATATGTCCAAACAAATGATAGTTTTTTCATATAACCAGTATTTAATAAACATGCCATTCTCTAATGCTAACTATATAATATCACAGAGAATGGCATGAAAACAGTATAATATAAACTTATGAATAATTATTTATCGAAAACAAGACAACTGCCGTCGACAGTTAAAGCGAAGTATAAATCATTTGGATCTATTGTATTTATTCCCAAATAATACTGGATAGAAGTTGTTCCGTCGGTACCCTGCATCACAACCTGTACATCGGCTGTACCATTACCACAGTTTGTTACATAAACTGTTACCTTGGCTCCATTCATGCCATTAAGCCAGGTAGTCCAGTCGGATTGTCCTCCACTTGTCTGACAAGCTGCATATCCGTCACCCCAGCCATAATTATCGGCACGGACAACTGCATACTCTGTTTCTTTTACTTCCTTGCGTAATATTACAACATAATTATTCCAGTTGCCGGCCATACTGCTGTAATTTGTAAAAGAGATAGATTTTGTTTCTCCGGAAGGCACCTTAAAATCATCTGAGAATACAGTCCACCATGCACTTGAGCAGTCTTCTGCTCCCAATACTGGTGAGCTGTTGGTTACAACAGACAAAACAGATTCTGCAACTTCCACCTCAACTTCCGCAGTAACTCCCTCTTCTGCTGTAATTACTACTTTATGCTTTCCTTCTTTAGCAGGAACAGACGAGAATCTTAATTTAGAGTTATCAATAACCTTCGACTCACCATTAGCATACTTGGCAGTAACAACCATATCAGTTGGGTCGAAAGCCATAGTACGATTAGCCAAAGATTCTGTAGCTTTGGAAGTATAATAATAGTATTTAGTACGTGAAGGAACATTGGTAATCTCAATAGACTCTATTTTTTCCACAACCTGGAAAGTTGCGTTAGCGATAACCGGTTGTTCGCAGTTTTCACCCTTAAAAGTCTTGTTATAAACGGCAACAAGAACCTTCTCGCCTGTAGTATCCATATCTGGTATAGCAGAAAAGCTAAGTTCAGATGCCGGAACTGTCTTTGTTACACCTTCTTCAAAAGTAACCAGAGCAGTAACATTAATCATAGCAGAGTCGAGTGAGGTACCTACATTAACCTGCTCAGGCACATTCTGCAGTTCCATAGAAACAGGATCCTTGTCGTCGGCAGAAGTAAGACCACCAATAGGTACTATATTAGTCTGCTGGAAATCGATATAAGAACCTTCAGGAACAATAAAGCAGCGGATATTGGTATTTGCTGCGTCCGCATTGAGATTTGTCTCTTTATATGGCTGTGCATAAGTCTTTGTTGCCACACCATTAGTCATTTTCACAGTAAAAGCACTTTCACTTGTACGGTCGACAGTTAATGTAACCTTTCCTCCAAGACTCTGTACATTTGCATCCTGATTATCTGTAGGCGAAAGAATCAATGAGCTGGTACTGAATTTAAAATACAGATAACTACCCCACTGTGAGTTGTATGTCAAAGAATCACCTGTAGCATCAAAGCGGATAGCACCATACTCAGCATAGTTTGCCGCACCACGATCTTCATCATTAGTTATTATTAATGCAAAGTTCTTATAATAGCTGTTATCATCCGGATTAATATGCAGATTGAACACAGCATTCCATTTATCACCGTCAGGAATTACATAATATTTTGAAAATGCAGTCCACCATGCAGATGTATAATCAATACTTCCTATAGTATATACATCCTCCTGCATACCTTCGAGTACCTCATCCTCGGTTTTCTGTGAGTCTGCAATAGAATCTACTTTCTCAGAAATCCAGTCAGGAGCATTTACTTCAAAGATTTCTCCTCCTTCACAACCTGCCAGCGAAAATAGTGCCAAAGCCATAAAACAGCAGGCTGATGTTATTTTATTGAAATATTTCATGATCTTAAATATAAAAGTGATTAATTCTTATTTGTCCTCCTCTGATGATATGCAAGGAGGACAAATATTTTTATAATTCTCCTGTCATTTCAAGTCAACAACAGGACGTACAGTCCATCCGTTCTCTTTAAAATAAACAGTATTGTCTGTACTGTTATTTGCTGAATTTCCTCCCAACATAGGATTATTGTTAGTAAGCTGCTGCACAATAGGAAGGAATTCATGTCCCTGGATATATGTATCGAAAGAACTCTTAAGTTCAGGATCGTTGGCTATATCACTATATTTGACAACATCTTTCACACCTTTTGTAGAACGGCGGAATGTTCCATGCTCTTTAAGCTGCTGCAAACGTCCGTTATCATAGAAGAATCCCCAGCGTATCAAATCAAATCCACGGCCGAACTCACATCCAAATTCTTTTGGTCGTTCTACATTGGCTATTTGTTCAAACAACTTATCGGCTGTGTTAAAATCAGAGAGTTTCAGGTCAGGCAAGTCAGCACGGTTTCTAACCTCATTAATCCAGTCAATAGCCTGTTGTGTAGGACCGTTGACTTCATTCTCGCATTCGGCAGCACACAACAACACATCAGAATAACGCATCATACGCAGATTTATACCATCACGCAGACCTGTAACAACAGTGTTATAAAGTCCGGTACGGAAATTGGTATATTTTGCTATAGGCAGACCACCATAATTATTGTTTGTCACAACATCCTCTGTAGCCGACATTTCATGAGTATATGCCACATTTCCATACTCAAATCCTTCCCAGTCGGCTTCATAAGTTCCGATAGTCCAATAGAGTCGTGGATCCAACTTACCGTCGACAGTACGCTCTGCTTTAAACAAATGATACAGCCAAGGAGAAGCCGAAATATCTGCCCATCCTCCATATACACCAGGAGCGAAATTACTTTCTATAGCCGAACCCTGAGTAGCATTAGGACTTGTATTTACAGGAGTCCATTCATCGTCTGTACCCTGTGAACCATAATCCAGATACTGTACTTCAAAAAGACTTTCATCATTATTCTCGTATTCCGATCCCTGACGGAAATTGTCACCATAATTATCCATCAGTCTGTAAGTACCGTATTTCTTTCCTATTATATCCTTAAGAACTGTAAGAGCTTCACTGAACTTATGACGCACCATTAAAGTACGCGCATAATAACCGGCAGCAGAACCACAAGTAGCGCGTCCTCCGGCCCATTCACCTCCTTCGTCACGTGAAGGCAACAATTCCATAGCTTCCTTAAAGTCTTTCTCTACCTGGTCAAGCACCTCATCGTATGTACTGTTAGCACCATAAAGCCCATCCATAGAAGAATAGCTCGAATAATCTGTAATAAGCGGAGGATTCTGATAATAACCCACAAGATTATAATATGAAAGGGCACGCAAGAAAAGCATCTGGCCCTTGATACGCCTCATACTCTCAGAAAGCTGGCTGTTATCTTCGCCACAACGAGAAAGAGCAAAGTTGCACACATTAATAGTATAATACCATTCACGCCAAGGCCACCATGTAATATCAGAAGTTACTTCTGCATTTAAATCATCAAAAGGCAAGTACCATACCTGTGAAGAGTTCCATGCCTCATCGCCACGGCATACATCTATAGTATAACCCACACGGGCATAAGAACCTTCCATACGAATATGGTTATAAGCTGCAATAACACTTTCCTCCAAATCATCAGCATTAAAACCGAAAGTACTTGAAGTCTGCTGGTTAGGATTCACAAGGTCAAGCCTGTCGATACAGGAAGATGCCAATGTACCGAATCCCAGAAGAAGAGCAAATGAATATTTATTTAGTTTCATACAATATGTTTTTTAGTATTTAGATACAAAATAGCTGTTAGAATGTAAAATGAACTCCACACATAAATGTACGTGCAGTAGGGAATGAGCAGAAGTTATATCCCGGTGTAAATGTTCCACCTGCATAGTCTACATTATATCCCTTATATCGGGTGAATGTATGCAGGTTCTGTGCAGATACATAGAAACGTACATCGGAAATATATTTTCCAAACCATTTATCAGGGAAATTATATCCCAACTCAACATTTGCAATCTTCCAATATGCAGCATTCTGAATCTTACGGGAACTGAAGAGATCGTTCCATGCCAGGCTTGCGCTGTTTGTAACGTATGTACGAGGAACATCGGAAATATAAGTTAATCCATCTTCGCTGAAACGGTTGGCATCAAGCATTGCTACATCCTTATTACTCCAGCTATAGCAGGAATTAAGAGAGTTGTAAATATCATCACTTACATGATAATTCAATGCTCCGTAAGTAGATACACTTAAATCAAAACCCTTATATTCGAAACGGGCGCTAAGTCCGAAATTCATCTTTGGCAGACCACTTCCGAGGACAACCTGGTCGTATGAGTCTACTTTACCATCGGGAGTACCGTCAGGACCGCTTACATCCTTATACAGGCAGTCTCCGACATTTGCCCCTTCCTGTACGGCATGATTATCAAGGTCCTCCTGTGTACGTGCTATACCTTCATAAACCCATCCATAGAACTGACCAATCTCTTCACCCACCTTTGTAATATAAGAACCTGAAATATAAGAATCATTTCCAAATCCCAATGAAGTTACACGGTTCTTCAATGTACTAAGGTTTGCAGATACTTCGTATTTGAAATCATGGTCCATATTACGGTATGTAGCAGAGAACTCGAATCCGGAGTTGTCCATAGACGCAGCATTCATAGTTACTGTTGTATTAGATACACCAGCCTGTTCTGGTACCGGAACAGCATAAAGCAAGTCTTTACTTGTATTCTTATACCATTCTGCAGTGAACTCAAGTCTGTTATTAAACAAGGCTAAATCCACACCGGCATTATATGTTTTCTTCTTTTCCCAAGTCAGATTATTGTCAACGAATGTTGAAACGGCAGAACCGGTAATTACAGAGTTATTGAAGTTATAAGTCATATTATTACGCATCATTACAGCCTGATACATATACTCACCTATATTTTCATTACCAAGTTCACCATAGCTGGCACGTACCTTGAACATGTTTACAATATCCCTGCTGATAGGGAAGAAGTTTTCTTTATCGAAACGCCAACCTATTGAAACAGATGGGAATGTTCCCCAGCGGATACCTTTTGAAAGACGTGAGCTTGCATCACGACGAACTGTAGCCGAGAAGAGATATCTGTCATCGTAGTTATAGTTTACACGGCCAATATAAGACAAGATAGCGTGTTTATATTCATAACTTTCTGAATATGTATCGGCGGCATTCTGGAGTTGGAGGAAATATGGCTCTGTGAAATTTATACCCCAGCCAGTAAGCAAATCGGTATTTTCCTCCTGATATGTCTGTCCGGCAATGATATTCAGATGATGCTTGCCCATTGTACCGTCATAAGTAAGCACATTTTCAATCAAAGCATCAGAATAGTCACGAGATCCCTTTGTGAGTCGTTCGTTGCTTTTGGCAAGATACACACGATTACTCTGTACCCATGAAGGAATCCATGTAAAATCTTTGCAGTGAGTCTTACTATAAGACAGATTTATCTTATAATTAAGTTTATGATTCTTGCTTTCGATTCCAAACATCTTCAACAAATCCACATCAGCCGAAGCTGTACCGAGCAAGCGGTCGACTCTGGTATTTCTTTGCAGAAGTTTATTAATCAGCAATGGATTGGAAGCAGAGATATCACCATGTACAGTATCATAATAAACACCGAAACCATAAGCATCGTAGTTAAAGCCATTTGCTATTCCTACCTTATCATCCAATACCCAAGTCGATGGGTCGTAAGCTTTTATTGTAGGCAACATAAGCAATGTACTGCGTAAAACATTGGATACATCACCATACAAGCCCTGCACATACTCGGAAGCATTGGATAATCCCATATTATCCTGATCGGAATGTGAGTAAACAAGACTTGTCTGGAACTTAATGAACTTTGTATCCATAGAGTTGTTGACTCTGGCTGTAAAACGTTCATAATTAGGTCCCGCTCCCTCTAATGTTCCTCTTTGGTTAAAATAGTCTAACGCAACATTATAGGTATTATGAGCACTACCACCAGAAAGATTTACATTATGATTCTGACGTATACCTGTCTTGAAAACTTCATCAAACCAATCTGTATTAGTATCATCCTGAAAATGATATTTGCCAGTAGCGCTATCCAGGATATAACCAGATGGGATAGGAGTATCAGAATTAATACACGCCTGACTGATATACTGACTGTACTGATCGGAGTTCATTACATTATATACTCCCTTAGGAATATAGTCGGCACCAAAGTATCCATTATAATCAACCTTCAAAGGCTGGTCTTTCTGTCCACGCTTGGTAGTTATAATAACAACACCATTGGCAGCACGGGAACCATAGATAGCCGCAGCCGAGGCATCCTTCAACACCTGAATAGTCTCAATATCATTAGAAGAGAAATCTCTGATAGATGTTCCCACAGGAACGCCATCAATAACATATAGAGGAGATGTATCACCAAAAGAACCAATTCCTCGAATACGGACTGTAGGGTCTGCTCCCGGCTGGCCGTCGGATGTAATCTGTACTCCCGGTACCTTACCTTCGAGCATTGATGATATATTAGAATGAGATACCTGTTTCAAAGCCTCAGCGTCAACAACAGCGACAGAACCTGTAAGGTCGGATTTCTTCTGTGTACCATATCCTACTACCACTACCTGTTCAAGCATCAGGTCGTCTGTCTCCAACTGGATAGCCTCAATATATGCTCTGTTACGAACAGCTACCTCACGTTCTTTATAACCTACATAACTTATTAAAAGTACAGAGTTCCCAGGGACCTCTAACTGAAAATTACCATCCAAATCGGTTGTTGTACCATTCTGTCCATCCTTAACCCTGATTGTAGCTCCCAACAAAGGTTCACCGTGTTCATCTACCACCTGACCACTTACCTTAATTGTAGGCGATTCTGCTATAGCAGCAAAAGATGTGGCAGGATACATTACTGCGCCTCCCAATCCACACAAGCCAAGCATTGAGAAAAAGAATAATTGTTTTTTCATTTCAATATTAAATTTTAATTATCAAATAAACATATTAGATTGCTGTTTACTCTTAGAAATACATGGTCTGCAATTGTAATGTATATCCAATCATGCTTCATAGTATAAAAGCTCGAATCTTGAAATATCTTTTAAAGACTTTTCTAAAATCCTATCACAAAAGTAGACATGTATACTATTATCAAGGTGGACAAACGGACTTTATAAGTGGACAATTTCAATACACCCGTCATTTAACAGGTCAATAAATACAATAATGCAGCTAAAGCATAGCACAACAGTATATAACACAATGATTTCAAGTTATTTACAACAAGATACGAACATAAGTTCACCAACTTATTCACTTCCCCCAATATTATATTCCACATAGTATAATAATATTATTTATGCTCCATAATATAAAAAAACATATCGGGTCAGGAGTTTATAAGCTACTCCCAACCCGATACAATAAATTTATATAAATACCTGTTACTTCAAAGAAAATGAAAATATCTGCTCAATATATAAAAATCATCCCAAAAGCGCTATTTATCCCCCATCAGACTGCTTGGAGTAACATTAAAATGCTTTGTAAAGCAACGGGTAAAATATTTCGGATCGTTAAAACCTACCTCATAAGCTATCTCGGAGATATTCATATTATGAGTAACTTTATTTTTTAGCAATAGTTCACGGGCAAGATTCAACCTGTAGTTCCTCATAAACTGATTTGCCGACTGGCCTGTAAGACTCTGCATCTTCTTGTTAAGAAGAGTCTTGCTGATACCCATTGCCTCTATAAAGTCGGCTACCTCAAAGTCAGCATTCTTATAGTTTTCCTTTACAACTTTCATTGCTTTATCAAGGAACTTCTTGTCGCTCGATTCATTATCAATCTCCAGGGAATCAATATCCATTGTTATACTGAATTTCTGCTGGAAACGTTTTCTGTTCTCAAGGATATTAGAAATACGCGCCAAAAGCAGATTCTCGTCAAACGGTTTAAGAAGATAAGAATCCACTCCAGTCTTGTAACTTTCCAGACGGGATTCATCTGATGTCTTTGCCGTAAGCATAAGGAATGGTATATGAGATATAGAAAAATCACTCCGGACTCTTCTTGACAGTTCCATACCATCCATTACAGGCATCATAAGGTCACTTATGATAAAATCAACATTTACAGTTTTAAGAATCTGCAAAGCTTCTTCTCCCTGAGAAGCTTCAAGAACATTATAATATTCAACCAATATGGAACGGATATAATCACGCATATCCTTGTTGTCTTCTACTATCAATACAGTGAGCTTTCCATTCTTTGCAAGTATCAATGAATGATCATCATATTCAGCATCATCCTCATGAATATCCTGGGATGAAGTATTTCCTCTGTCGACAGGCAATGATATTCTGAAAGAAGAACCTGAAGAAGTATTGTTTTTAGCTACAATACTGCCTCCCAACAGAGTTATAAGTTTCTTACACAGATATAACCCTATACCCGTGCCACTCTGTCCGCTTACCGATTCCATTATCTGGTTCTCGGACTGATAGAACTGATTGAAAATCTTTTCTACATCCTCTTCAGGAATGCCTCTGCCTGTATCACGTACACAGATGTATAGCTTCTCATTACATTTACGGGTTCCATCTTTGTGTGTCACATCTTCGTATGTTCCATCTTTGCATGTTACATCAATTTTCTTTTCTGAATCTGCGTTACATGGTAAAATTGTGGCATAAACAGACACCACTCCATCTTTTTCGGTAAATTTAATGGCATTGCTTATAAGATTGATCATCACCTTACGCATAATATCCTCATCGAACATAAGATAAGGATTTTCCAGTCTCAAGAATACCCTAAGTTCAATTCCTTTATTCTTTGCAAAATCTTTAAACGGAGTAGTAAGCTCCATTATAAACCTTTCCATATTACCATGATGACATATAATCTTCATCTTGTTCTCTTCCACCTTACGGAAATCAAGCAACTGGTTGACAAGTGAAAGCAGATATTTACAGTTTCTCTCCACAAGATTCAACTGCTCTATAACCTGAGGATTATAACTGAGTTTCAGCGCCCTTTCTATAGGTCCGACTATAAGTGTGAGAGGTGTCCTGAATTCATGTGTTATATTTGTAAAAAATGCAAGTTTGTCTATTGTAAGTTCTTCTACCTTACGCGACATTTCCAGAATCTTGTTCTTCTGCTCTGTTATCTTGGCATTCTGTTCTTTCAACAACTGGTTCTGGTCAGACAATTCTATGGTCTGCCTTGATAAAAGCTTCTGCTGTTCTTTGAGCTCCTTAGTTCTTTCTTCAACCTTAAAATGAAGAATTTCCTGTTGTCTTTTCATCTGGTTGAACCTCCATATAACAACTCTGTATGCCACAAATATTATAAGAAGTCCTATTGATATAACAAACCAGGCTGTCTTATAAAAATATGGAGCGACCTCTATTATCAAATCATTATCATCTGATATCCAGTTCTTTCCATCAGAAGTATATCTCAACTGGAATTTATACTTGCCAGGACGTAAATTAGTATACGTAACAGTTCTTCTGTCATCGCCCACATAAACCCATTTATCATCAAATCCTAAAAGGCGGTATGAATAAGAAGCAAGTGAAGATGGATTATAATCAAGAGCTGCAAATTCTATTGATAAAGATTTATCTCTCTCATGAAGTTCCAGAACATTGTCTTTAGGATAACAAACCTTATCGAAGACATTTATTTTGTTTATAACAAGAGGGAAATCTGATGCTTTTTCCTTCTCTATAACAGGATGAACCTCGGAAAGTCCTCCCACACTGCCTAAATAAATCTTGTCGCCGCTAAAAGAAGAAGCTACTCCGTTCCAGTAGAATAAATCGGAAGCAAGTCCATCCTTTGAAGTGTAACTGCTGAATATTTTTTCCTTAGGATTATATTTCGACAATCCATTTATTGTGGTAATCCATATATTTCCGTACCAGTCCTCAAGTATGCCTCTCACATTATTGCTGATAAGTCCGTCGGATGTAGTATACGAAGTAAAAGAGTAATCATCAGTACCTTTCTTTTCCACCTGATATATTCCTCCTCCGTTACTTCCTATCCAGATATCCCCGCTTTTCGACTGAAAAATACAGGTAACCCTTTCTCTTTCATGAGATTCGGGATTCACAAAGCGGTTTACATATTTATGATACTCTAATTTCCCTTCAGAATAAGAACGCAAGTCTATCCTCAACAGTCCGAAGGCTGATGATATCCAAAGATTTCCGTCCTTAGTTATACAGCCACCAAGCGCATTGATGTTTATAGTCTCAGTCTCCTTACCTTCGAAAGGACGGCTCACTGAATTATCAACCGGGTTATAAGTATAAACATTATTGAGTGTACCTATCCATACTATATTATTCAGGCTGTCGTATACTACTGTAGATACAAACATATCGTTTACATCTAATATCTGGTGAAAACGTTTTGATGCCGATTTTCGACGGTCTATCCAGCCTATACCACCACCCCATGTTCCTACATATAGTCTGTCTTTGTTGTCAAGACAAAGAGAACTCACAGAGTTATGACTCAGATATGCAGGAGCATCTGTAGTGTAATGTATAAAAGAATCCTCACCGGGCAACTTGCAGTTTAATCCTCCTTCCACAACTCCTACCCATAATTTGCCTTCTTCATCCTCGACTATGGCATTAACAAGATTTTTAGAAAGACTACCGGCATGATTTGGCTGATGACAATAGTTGGTTACATATAAGCGCGACGGACTCATTCTGGAAAGTCCACCCGACTCTGTGCCAATCCATACTATATTACTCTCCATATCAGAGTAAAGGACATTAACGAAATTGGAATTCAGCTCATTGAACGATTTATTGTCATCATCGTGCATTATATGTTCAAAATTGTCAGTAGTAGAATTATAGATATTTATACCCATCAGGGTAGCAACAATAATAATACCGTCGGAAGTAGATGTTATATCTGTTACATAATTCTGAGAAAGGGAATGAATGTTGTTCCTGTCATACATATATATCTTCACATTATCAGTCATCATATTATATCTCAATATTCCATGACTTGTACCTATCCATACCTCATTCTGCTGATTATATATACAGAACACAGACTGTCTTTCTATTATTTCCAGAGAAGATGATACTATCTGGGCCTCTTCATGCCATTTATCTGTATTTTCTGAAACCATGCAGATATTGGAATCTTTCTGAAACCATATATAACCGTTTACCTCACACAGCGCAGCACCTCTTTCATTCGACCTTATAGAAGATACTTTTATGATTTCTGATATATCTCCATCGGCCGACAATATCACTTTATACAGAATATTACGACTACATATCCAGATATTACCTGCAGAGCTTATCATCATGCCGCTTACAGGAAAATCAAGAAAATCCTCAAAAGAACCCGGAAGAGAAATATCTTCTGTAACCACCTCGAGAGTATTAATGGATATGACATCTATACCTTGTTCACCTGCCATCCATAAACGTCCAGATTTATCTTCACATATAAAGCTAACAAAATTTGATTTCAGCTTATGTATATTACTGTTTGTATTGAAATTTACAAATTCATTTCCATCGTATCTTGCAACTCCTCCACCCATTGTAGAAAGCCACAGATAGCCTTTGCTGTCTTTCATGACATCATCTACAAATATATGCGGAAGTCCATCCTGCATAGTTATGCTCGACAGTACATATCTGTTTATATAACTGGATACATTCTGCTGTTTGGGATTCTGCGCAAATATCGCCTTGCATAAAAACAGAAGCATACAAAAAACAAATACTGCATAATGCTTTCTCTCAATAGTTCTATTCATAGGATTTAATTTGAAGAAGTTGTTACACAAAGTTATAACCGAAAATCAAATATCATATAACTATAAGAGATGTTTTTACCCGAATATGATATTTATCCACCAAACATATTTATTTGTCCACCATCGCAACTGCATATTATGGATATTTTTGCCAAAAATTAATTTCTAAGCGATTATGAGCTATAATAAAAAAACTGAATATGGTTAAAGATTTTTAGCATATTTATACGTTTACTATCGGAATAAGAGTTATGCTGAGATATGTTTTTGTAACTTCTGCGGCTTTTCAGAAATAAATCCATCTACATATTCTTTTTCTTTAGTAACGACGGCAAAAGCCTGTCTGACGAGTTTGTTAGCTACAGCAACAACGGCAACCTTTCCAGGCTTTCCGTTAGATCGCAAACGGTCATAACACTCCTTACACTCCGAGTTACATCTGAGTGAGGCAAAGGCAGCCACGTAAAGCTGGCTTCTTAGTGCAGAATCTCCGTTTCGATTGATGTGACCTTTGACATTGACTGACGTACCGGATTGTTGATAAGTAGGTGATAATCCAAGATAACGTGTAAATTGTTTGGCATTATCAAAGTAAGTGAATCCTCCTGTTGCAATTATCAGTGCAGCAGCAAGAGTTACTCCGATTCCCTTAATGGAGGTAAGCAGATCCATCTGTTTCTTGTATTCCTGAGTGGCAAGGGATGTAATGTTTTCTTCCATATTCTTGATTTGCTTTTCAAGGAATATGATAGTTTTATCTATCGTTCTTTTACACGTAGAATCAACAAATGGCAAAACTTCCATTGAACCCTTAAGGTTTCTGGTTGCTACAAGCTGTTTTTTGAGCTGTCTTAAAACAGTCCTTTTCTGTTTGAGTACAAGGATTGATTCATCTTTCAACTTGTAGGGAGAAGGATTCATCTTTTCGCCATACATTGCAATGAGTCTTGCATCTACATCATCTGTTTTAGTGACAGACAGCATTACACGTGCGAAGTTCTTTATCTTCAATGGATTCTCAAGACTGGTTGTAATACCTGCTTCCGAAAAAAGATAGACTAAAAGCGCACTGTAGTTTCCTGTCGCTTCAAGTACACAGTGTGTTTCTTCTTTTGAGATGGTTTGGATAAACTCATGAATACCTTTTACTGTATTCTTGAATGTCTTTGTCTTACTGTTCTTATTTGAAGAATAGGCAACAGTGAAAGTGTCTTTGCTTACATCAATTCCAACGTAGGTCATAGTCTTAATATTTTAATAACATCAATACATCTGTGAACCATCATTGCGAATGCGGGGTTATATAAAGCCCAATGAGCTATCCGGTTTTGGATGTAAAGAAGTGGGGACTGAACATAATCTACAATCTCAAGGATTAATGAAAAATCGGTCTTCTTCCACTTCCTGATGTTGTAAGTTTATACAAAATTATAATTATTAATTAATATACAATGATAAAGCTTTGGAGTATTTTATGCGTACATGGAATCTTGTGGCAGATAACCCTGATGCTGAGTTTGAACGTAATCTCACTATGGTAAACCTTGCAGAAGTTTATCTTAAACTGAATAATACTGATTCTGCTTCATACTATATAGAGAAGAGCTATCCGTTTTTTGTACAGCAGAATAATATTTCTGCTCTATATTATATTGATACTCAAATGATGGAGCTGGCGCTTAAAAAAGGAAATATAGAGAAGGCCAGACAAATAGCATCGAAAACTGTAACTCCTGGTACTGTGGAGCTTAACATGATTAATATAAGGAATAAGTTCTTGCAACAGTATTTCGAAAAGAGTGGTGACTATAAAAATGCCTTATTTTATAATAAGGAAAACAATAGGATAGATGATTCTATACGTAGTGAAAGAATTAAAATGCGTGCTGCCGAGATTGCTCTTAAATATAAGCAAGACAGTACTCTTATGCAAAAAGAGTTGTTTATCAAGGAGAAGGATAATGAAGTACTGCGGTTGCATCAGTGGCTTTTTATTCTTGTGATATTCTTCATTATAGTTATTGCTGCTGTTGTTATTGCCATAGTGTACAGAAAAAGGAAACAGGACCGTAAGATGTGGAATATGCAGACCGCTATAAGTTCTTTGAAACTTCAGAATGTAAGAAACAGAATATCTCCGCATTTCGTATTCAATGTGCTTAACAGGGAAATGGCGACATATACAGATGATGCCGATAAGTCTAATCTCAATAATTTGGTTAAACTTATACGCAAGAATCTGGAACTTACAGAATCGGTTTCTGTGTCGCTCGAATCGGAACTTGACTTTGTCAGAACATATATTTCAATAGAAGAAAAAACGATGGGGGATGATTTCTGTTTCAGAATAGATGTTGATCCTGATATAGATACCAATAGTTTTTCTATCCCGTCTATGATGATTCAGATTCCTGTTGAGAATGCTATAAAGCATGCTTTGAGAAATAAGGAAGGTAGGAGGAGATTGTATATTAAGGTCTCTAATGAGTTGGATTTTGTCAAGATTACCATTACTGATAATGGTGGCGGTTATAGGCCGGTTAGTGCCAACCGTGGTACAGGTACCGGTTTGAAGGTTATTACGCACACCATTCAGTTGCTTAATTTGTTTAATAAACAGCAAATTCTAATGAATGTAAGCAATGTAAAATTTTCAGATACTGAGACCGGTTGTGAGGTGAAATATTGCATACCGAAAAATTATGTCTTCCGACTTAAGAATAAATGAAAGATATTAGGTTTTAATTGTGGTAAAATAAATAGTTGCTGTATGTTTGATTATAAGTATAAAGTATTGATTATTGACGATGAACCTTCGGCAGTGGAGCTTCTTGTTTCGCATCTTAAACAGTATCCCGATTTTATTGTTGAAGGTATGGCCTTGAATGCTTCTACAGGAATAAAACTGATAGAATCTGTAAAGCCTGACTTATTGTTCCTGGATGTGGAAATGCCCGATATGTATGGTATGGAGTTACTTTCAAAGGTAAGGGATAATATAGATTGGGATATGCGTGTGGTTTTTCATACTGCATATAATAAATATATGATTGATGCTTTAAGAAGTAGCGCATTCGATTTTTTGCTTAAGCCTGTTGACCCTCAGGAACTTGATAATGTCATTAAAAGGTTTGTCTCTGAATTCAGTTCTTCTAAAGGTACATTCTCTTCCAAAGATGCAGTGAAGAATCATACGGACATACCATTCATGATAACTACTCCAACTGGTGACTTAAGAATGATAAAGGTATCTGAAATTGGTTTTTTCAGATACGTTTCTACAAGAAAAATATGGGAGGCAGTATTGAGTGGCGGTGAGGCTTTGCCTCTAAAGAGAAATACTTCGGCCGAATTTTTGTGCGGTTTTGATAATGTATTCGTCCAGGTTCATCAGTCGTATATTGTAAATCTTAACTATCTGGTAATGTTGCAGGATAATCATTGTGTTATGTATCCTCCTTTTGATGAATATGATATACTTGTTTCGCGCAAATATAAAAAACAGATTATAGATAGGTTCTGTGCTTTCTAAGAAAATTATTTTTATATATGTAAGTATAAATATGAAAACCTTCAGGTTATAATATATACTTACATATATAAACGTTTCATGGCTTTGTTATCTTATAATTGATTTTATGCTTATCTA
>ENA-ORSK01000904-ORSK01000904.1-human-gut-metagenome-genome-assembly--contig:-NODE-904-length-26840-cov-3.156207_pt1 | contig 26840 bp, 20 predicted proteins | sample MGYA00242192_ERZ509159 | MGnify/ENA primary metagenome ERZ509159 (study PRJEB26280, sample SAMEA2338663) | human gut metagenome | biome: human gut; feature: human-associated habitat; material: faeces...
GGCACTGCCATACAATGGCATTGTATACCGGTTCTCCGGTATTTTTGTCCCAGAGGATCGTCGTCTCACGCTGGTTCGTGATGCCGATGCCCGCGATGCGCGCGTCCGGCCCGAGCTTGCGGAGCGCCTGCGCGGCCACGCTGCGCTGGCTCTCCCAGAGCTCCAGCGGGTCGTGCTCGACCCAGCCGGGCTGCGGGTAGTGCTGGGGAAAGGTCTGCTGCGCCATCGCGGCGACGCGGCCGCTGCGGTCAAAGAGAATGGCGCGGGAGCTGGTCGTGCCCTGGTCGAGCGCAAGAATGAAACTGCCCATAATTACCCCCTGTTATTTCCAAAGGCGATGTGGTATACTAAGGCGGCACAGTGAAAGCGGCGCTGCCCCGAGATCACCCGTTTTTCGGATTATACCATACAAAGGAGCCTTGCGCTATGGAGAATCGAAAAGAATTTACCTTTCCCTCCGCCGACGGAAGGACGGCCATCCACGCGGTCGAATGGCACCCCGCAGGGGAGCCGGCCGGCATTTTGCAGATCGCGCACGGCGTGGCGGAGTACGCGCTGCGCTACGAGCCGTTCGCGCGCTTTCTGAACGCGCACGGCTTCCTGGTCGTGGCGAACGACCACCTCGGCCACGGCGAGTCGGTCGCCGAGGGCGCGCCGCGGCTCTACTTCGGCGAAAAGGGCAGCTGGCAGCACGTCGTGGACGATATGTACACGCTCCGCTGCCGGACCGGCGAAGCCTATCCGGAGCTGCCGTACTTTATCATGGGTCACTCCATGGGCTCGTTCCTCACGCGCACCTACCTCATCCGCTATCCCGGCACGGTCAAGGGCGCGATCCTGATGGGCACGGGGCAGAATCCCGACGCGATGCTCGTCGGCGGCAAGGCGCTCGCAAGCGTACTGGCAAGGAAGGTCGGGCGCGAGAACGCGAGCGACGTCGTGGAAAAGCTCGCCTTCGGCGCCTACAACAAGGCCTTCGCGCCTAACCGCACGGGCTACGACTGGCTGAGCGTGAGCGAGGAAAACGTGGACGCCTACATCGCCGATCCGCTCTGCGGCGGCATGGCGAGCACGGGGCTGTTCCTCGAGCTGCTCGACGGCATGGCGTTCATCAAGAAGCCCGCCAACCTGCGGCACATGAACATGGCGACGCCCGTGCTCTTCATCTCCGGCGACCGCGACCCCGTGGGCGGCATGGGCAAGGGCGTGCGCGCGGCTTACGATAGCTTCCGCCGCGCCGGTGTGCGCGACGCGGAGCTGAAGCTCTATCCCGGCCTGCGCCACGAGATATTGAACGAGGACTGCCGCGCGCAGGTCTACGGCGATCTGTGGGAGTGGATCGAGCGGCATAACGGTTAAACGAAAAGCGCGGGCACAGCCCACGCTTTTTTCTATACCGTCCGGTATTTCCGCCGCAGGCGGCTCGGGGCGAGCAGATCAATGTCGCCCCAGCGCAGCAGCACGCCGGTGCTCCACAGCGCGTCGATGCCGAGGCAGAGCAGCACGGTGTTCGTCACGGCGGACGGAATGCCGGCGGCGAGAGCCGCCAGCGCGGGCTGCACGAGGCGCACGGCGAGCGCACCGAGCACGCCCCACGCGAGCGAGAACGGCAGACAGATACGGCCGTTGACGTCCGTTTTTGTCGCGCTGTAGTCCCAGAAGCGCACGCCGAGCACGGCGTCGCAGAAAAGATGGACGGCGTATTCCGCCGTCGTTGCGGTGATGCTGCAGAGCAGCGCGAGCTCCCAAAGCGGGCCGATGCGATCCGCGCCCAGCGCGAGCACGGCGCACATTGCAAGACCGTACACGGGGCAGACGGGCGCGAGCAGAAAGCCCTTCCGCACGCGGTGCTCCGCGTGCGTGAGAGCCGCGAAGAGCTTTTCGAGCAGATAGCCCAAAAATCCGTAGCCGAGAAAATACCAGAAATACGTCATCGCGTCCGTTCACCTCCTGCACCGCAGTTTGCCCGCTCGAACCGGAAAAATGCGCCGCCGCGGCGTTGCAAAGAATGGAAAAACGTGATACCATAGGCGGCAGAAGGAAAAAAGGGAGGATGAGCCATGGCAGACCGTTGGGAGGAACTGGAAAAGCGCTGTCAGGACTGCCGCGAGTGCTCGCTGTGCGAAACGCGGACGAATGTGGTCTTCGGCGACGGCAGCCGCACGGCGGAGATCCTGTTCGTCGGCGAGGGTCCCGGCGCGCACGAGGACGAGCAGGGCGTGCCCTTTGTCGGCAAGGCGGGGCAGCTGCTCGACGATATGCTCGCCATCATCGGTCTCGACCGCACGATGGTCTACATCGCGAACATCGTCAAGTGCCGCCCGCCGCAGAACCGCGATCCGCTCGGCGTGGAGCAGGACGCCTGCATCGGCTATCTGCGCGAGCAGGTGACGCTGCTGCGCCCGAAGCTGATCGTCTGCCTCGGCCGCATCGCGGCGATGCGCCTGATCCGCGAGGACTTCAAGATCACGCGCGAGCATGGGCAGTGGGTGAAAAAGGGCGGCTTTGAGCTCATGGCGATGTACCACCCCGCGGCGCTGCTGCGCGATCCCACGCGGCGGCCCGACGCCTTCGAGGACCTGATGAGTCTGCGCGAAAAGGCCCGCGCGGTGTGCGAGCACACGCCGCTGCCGGAAAAGCTGTGAGAATGAGAAGAAAAAGCGAGGCGTGTCACGCCTCGCTTTTCGTTTCTTCCTTGACCGTTCCGTCGGCCTTGGCCAGCAGAAAGACCGCCAGCAGGATGCAGAAAATGCCGATGCCCAGCCGCACGGTCAGCACCTCGTGGTAGACGAGGATGCCGATGACCACGCTCGTGAGCGGCTCGAAGGTTGAGAGCATGGACGCGCTCTGCGCGCCGATGAAGCGGTTGCCGAGCTGGAACAGCAGCGACGCCGCGGTGGATGCGCAGCAGTAGAGCGCGAGCGCGCCGCGCGTGAAGGCGGTGGAGGGCCAGACGAATTCGCCCATCGCGAGCGTGATGCCGCCGACGAGCACGGCGGAAAAGACGCACAGCCAGAAGGCGAGCTTGAACGGCGCCATCGTCACCAGCCCGCTGGAGTTGAGATGCACGATGTAGTATGCCCACGCCACGCCCGAGGCGAGCGCGAGGAATACGCCGTAGGCGCTCACATCGCCGCCGGGGGTGTAGAAGCACAGGATGCCGGCAAAGCACAGCGCGCAGCAGACGAGCTTGCGGCGGTTCGCCCTTTCGTAGCGGAAGGCGATGCAGGCGACGACCACCAGCACGGGATAGACGAAGTGCAGCGTGGTGGCAAGGCCCGAGGCGAGGTAGTTATAGGACGCAAAGAGCAGCGGACCGATGAGCCCGTAGCCGATGCAGCAGATCAGAATATCCTTGAGCTCCTGCCGGCTCAGGCGCAGCTTTTCGCGCACGCTGCCGCTTCCGCTGCATACAAGAAGAATGAAAAAGATCACGATGCCGGCGGCAAGACGGGCGAAGGTCTGCGTGAGCGAATTGCAGCCGCCGACGTTGATGGTTTTGGAAAAGAGTGGGTTCAGACCGTAGAGGACCGCGGACAGAACGGTCAGAAAAATTCCCCTTGCCTGCATGGCTTTTGCCTCCGTTTTTCTTGCTGTTATTGGGGCATTATACGACGCGGAAAGGGGAAAAGCAACGGGTTGTTAACAAGTTAAAGTGACATTTTTCATCGGCTCGGAGCCGTCAAAGCCATGGCGCGAGCGCCGCGCGCCAGCGCTCCGTGAGCGCCTGCACGGACGAGCGCGCGTTGGCGGGACTGGTGGAGGGCAGAGCCTCCGCCTTTCCCCATACGGCCTCGTCATACCGGCGGTAAAAGCGGTAGGCCGTGCCGCCGTTGCAGAAGATGCGGCGGACCGGCGCGGCGTCCAGAATGCGCGAGAGGTCGTTCGGCGCCACGTTCGTGATGCTCGCGTCGGACGAGCCGGCGATGTCGCAGGAGGCGATGACGTCCCACAGCGCGACGCCATGGCGCAGGAGCAGGGACTTCTTTTCCGCCGCCGTCTGCGGCGTCCCCTCGCCGAGCACGGCGGCGAGCACACGCCAGAAGCGGTTTTGCGGATGGCCGTAGAAAAACGCCGCCTCGCGCGACTTCACCGAGGGAAAGGAGCCGAGGATCAATATTCTGCTGTTTTCGTCGTATACCGGCGCGATGGTATGGAGCTGCGGCTGCTTTTCCATGGCGGTTCCTCCCTGCTTTCTCGCGGCTATCGTACCACGGCGGCGGAGAAAAAACAAGCGGGCGCGGCGGAAACCACCGGAGGAGGGGCGAGAGCCCCTCCTCCTTTCAAACGAGCGGCAAGGCAAGGTCATGCCGCCGCGCGTCTGAAGGGTATCATGTGCGGAAATCCGCAAAAAAATACGCTTTGCCATTTCCGCAGGATGTGCTACAATAAGTTCATTCTTATCTTTTGCCCGCGGGAGGAGCCGCCATGCAGCCTTTGGCACATTTCAAGACCATCACGCATCATCGGCACCTGGTGTGCAGATACTGCTTTCGTCTCGGCCTTTACCGGCAGGGACTGCTGCACGACCTGAGCAAGTACGCGCCCTGCGAGTTCTGGCGCGGCGCGAAATATTACCAGGGCTACCGCAGTCCGAACGACGCCGAGCGCAAGCAGAACGGCGTGAGCCTTGCCTGGCTGCATCACAAGGGACGCAACCGCCATCACTTCGAGTATTGGATCGACTACTGCATCGGGGAGGACGGAAAGCCATACATGGGCGGGTGCAAAATGCCGCTGCGCTACGTCGCCGAGATGTTCTGCGACCGCATCGCGGCGTGCAGGACCTACCTCAAGGACAAGTACACCGACGCCGCGCCGTATGACTACTATATCCGCTCGAAGAGCCATATCCTCATCCACCCCGAGACGAGCGACGCCATCGAGGCGATGCTGCGCGTGCTCCGCGACGAGGGCGAGGACGCCGCGTTCGCCTACGTTCGCGGTCTGCTGCGGGAGGAAAAGGAAAGAAAATAGGCAAAAACCGCTTTTTCCGCGTTTTCTCCCTTGCATTTTCTCGTTTACAGGAGTAAACTATTTATCGAATTTTGCAATAGGACGGACACAACTGCTATGAGCCACCCCTACAAAACGAGGTCGGGCGGGGCGACGGTCACCATTTTTGTGCCGTATGACTGCCGCAACCACTGCCCTTTCTGTATCAATAAAAAGGAATATGCCGACTGCACCGGCTTCAGCGTCGAGGCGATTCTGAGGTCCATTGCCGTGATGGACGCCATCACGCCGGAGTGCGACTTCGTTTTCACCGGCGGTGAGCCCTTCGCCCAGATGGGCGACCTGCAGCGGATGCTCGACGCGATCCCCGGGACGCACAAGGTGTATATCAACACCACGTTCCCCGTGCAGCCCGGCTGCAGCGCGGAGGAGATGATCGACTTCACCCGCCGCAACGCGGACAAGATCACCTGCATCAACGTTTCGCGCCATCTGCAGCGCTACGTCGAGGAATCGCCCGACGAGGTCGTGGCCGCTATCGCCACGCCCAAGCGCATCAACTGCGTGCTCTACAAGAACTATCCCGCGGACAAGCTCACGGAGTATGTCGAGCGCTGGCGGAAGCACAATATTCCCATCCAGTTCCGTTACGACTACACCGAGACCACGCCCGAGAACCTCTATGAGGAGGAGCACGACAAGATTTTGCAGGACCTCAAAAAGCAGTTCACCTATAAGGGACTTGACGGCTGCCGGATGCGCAACGGCTTCCATTTTGAGTACAAGGGCCTGCACATGACCTACCATAAGACCCTGCCCTATTCCACCATCGTGGAGACCGGCGAGGACGGCGTGACCTACGATATTCTCTACGACATTCTCATCAAGCAGAACGGCGACCTGCACTCCGACTGGACGAATGTGCCGCTCGACGTGGAGAAGTACCGCAGGGTCGTCTTTGAGCCTTATGACCTCAAGGTCCTTGACGGCACCGTTGATTTCTGAGACCGGATGAAAAAGCTCCGACCGTGAAAACGGCCGGAGCTTTTTTGCGTGAAAATGGGCTTACCGCGGCGGCTGCGCCGTAACGGCGCCCCGCCGCATCTCGCGCAGCACGGGCAAGCTGACACACAGCGAGGCGGCGAGGAAGAAGACCATGCCGATCATGCGGTTGACGCTGATGGTCTCGCGGAAGCAGACCACCGCCAGAAGCGTTGCCAGAACGGGCTTGATCAGATAGACGAAGGAGGCCTCGGTCGCGGAGGTGTATTCCGTGATCTTGGCGGTGAGCAGAAAGCCGATGGCGGCGCAGAAGATGCCGACGTAGCACAGCAGCAGCGCGGACCTGAGCGTGAAGCCGGTGAAGAACGGCACGTCGGCGAAAATGTCCAGCCCGAGACTGCGGTAGAGCGCGCCGACGGCGGGGATGTGACCGAGCAGCAGGAGCGCGAGCAGCTCCAGCCCGCCGAGGACCATGTTGAAGGTCGTGATGACCAGTCCGCCGAGCCGCGGGATGCGCAGCTTGCAGAGTGTGCCGTACATGGCGAAGAGAATGGTCGCCGTGAGGATCTCCGCGAAGCCGCGCGGACTGACCTCGAGCTTCGCGGGGTTGAGGATGAAGAGGATGCCGATCAGCTCGACGCCGATGGCAATGAGGTGGTTCCGTTTCAGCGGCTCGTGCAGGATCAGGTGCGCGGCGGCGAGGGCAAAGACGGGGTTGCCGGAGTAGATGATGGAGGTCGCCGAGGCGTCCATGTGCAGCACGGCCATCTGGAGCAGCGACATGTGCAGCGTGACCGTCAGAAAGCCGAGCAGGGCAAAGTAGCTCCAGTCGGAGCGGGTGAGGCGAATGGCGTTCTGCCGCAGGCTGCACAGGGCGAAGGGCAGCAGAAAGAGCGCGCCGATGAGCACGCGCTCGACCGTGATCTGCATGGGCGCGAAGACGCCGCCGAGCCCCTTGAGCGCGACCTCGGTGGTGGAGTAGATCATGGCGGCGAGCAGAATATAAAGATAGCCGCGTTTCCGGTTCATGGCGTCGTTCCTCCGTTTCCTGTGATGGAGCACCGCCCATTGTATGCTCACACTCCGAAAAAAGCAAGAAAGAAGTGCTGCTTCCCGCGGGAAACAGCACTTCTTTTGGTATGCGTTCAAAAGCGAGGGCGCTTGCCTTACTTGACGGCAGCCTGCTTCTTGCTTTCCCACTTGGTGACGCAGAGCGCGCAGGAAATGTCGCCGGTGATGTTCAGGCAGGTGCGGCCCATGTCGAACAGACGGTCCACGCCGTAGATGATCATGATCATATCGACGGGGATGTTCATGGCCTGGAGCACCATAGCCAGCATGATCATGCCCGCGCCGGGCGTGCCGGCGGTGCCGATGGAGGCGAGGGTCGCGGTGACAACGATGGTGACCATCTGGCCGAGGGTCAGCGTCATGCCGCAGCAGGTGGCGAGGAAAATGGTGGCGACGCACTGGTAGATGGCGGTGCCGTCCATGTTGATGGTCGCACCGAGGGGGATAACAAAGGAGGAAATATCATTCTCCGCGCCGAGGTCCTCGGAGCACTCCATGCTCAGGGGAATGGTCGCGGCGGAGGAGGTGGAGGTGAAGGCGAAGATCATCGCCGGGGACGCCTTCTTGAAGAAGGTGATGGGATTGATGCCCGCGAACGCCTTGGCGGAGACGGAGTAGCAGAGGACCGCGTGGACGATGTAGCCAATGTAGGCGCAGCCGAGCACGATGCCGAGGGAGCCGAGGATCTCGGGACCCTGCGTGGCAACGACCCAAGCCATCATGGTGAACACGCCGATGGGGCTGAGAGAAATGATGAAGGCCATCACGCGCTCGATGACCGCGTAGAGGGAGGTGACCATATCCTGCGCGAGCTTGCCCTTTTCTCCTGCCGTGAGGATGCCGCCGCCGAGAAGAATGGCGATGACGATGACCTGAAGCATATTGGAGGTGCGGAAGGACTCCCAGAGGTTACTGGGGAAGATGCCGATGAGGGTATCCATGAAGTTGGCGCTGGTGGCCTTCTCCCAGACCTGACCGTCAACGAGCTGGAGGGTGGGGAAGAGGCCGGCGTTGTTGAAGATGTTGGCGAACACAAGGCCGATCACGCAGGCGATGGCAGTGGTGACGAGGAAGTACGCCACGGTCTTCCAGCCGACGGAGCCGACCTTCTTCATGTCGCCCATGGAGACGATGCCGTCGATCATGGACAGCAGGACAACGGGAACAACGATGAACTTGAGGAGGTTGACGAAGATGGTGCCGAAGGGCTTGAGGTAGTTGGTCGTGATCTCGGGCTTACCCATAAAGTAGAAGGCAAGGCCGACCACGATACCGAGCAGCAGAGCAATGAAGATCTGTGCCGGCAGACTGAGTTTTTTCTTTTCCATAATATACACTCTCTCCTAAAATTTCTCCTATAAACGGCAGCTTATAGATGCGATTTATAAGAGTTTTTACATTTTACCGCATCTGAACATATTTTGCAAGACCGGGCGCAGGAAAACTTTCATTTTGAGCAATTTCGACAAAGCTATCCGAAAAAGCGGGAAGCGAATGCGGAAAAATATTTTTGCGTGACCACTTGCAATGTGCGCCGCTTTTTTGTAGGATGTAAAAAGAAACCGAAAGAAGGAACGGAAAACGGTATGAGAGTCATCACCGGCTCGGCGCGCGGGCGCCGGCTGAATGAATTAAAGGGTTATGATACCCGCCCGACCACCGACAAGGTCAAGGAGGGCATTTTCTCCGCCATCCAGTTCGAGGTGGAGGGCGCGCGCGTGCTCGACCTCTTCGCGGGGACGGGACAGCTCGGCATCGAGGCGCTTTCGCGCGGCGCGCAGCGCGCCGTGTTCGTGGACCGGCGCACCGACGCGGTGAAGCTCATCCGTGAGAATCTGGCGCTCACGCGGCTGGAGGACGGCGCGCGTGAAGAGGGCTGCCGGGGAGGCGAGGTATTCGGTCCGGAAGTCGGGATAGGAGCCTGCGAGGAGCTTTTCGTAGAGCGCCCGCCCCACGACGGGGACGATGTGGCGCTGTTCGGCTCCGGCAATGTCGGCTTCGGCAATGATCTCCGGCGGCAGGTATTCCCCTTCGCCGAAGGCGAGTTTCAGCACCTGGAGGGGTGTGACTAACGTATTCATAAGGTGGAAGGTTAAAAGTGAAAAGTTGAAAGTTTGCCGATGTCACGTGATGAGAATCCCGCTCGGCAAAAAGCGTAAAGCGGTTTGAAACCGCTTTCAGGGGCGACGGCAGGATACTGCGATCCCGTTCTGTGCAAGCACCCATAAAACAGGCGTCTCACGCCTGCGCCGCCTTTGGCGGCGAAAGATCCCGGCCCGATGCCGGAGCCGTGAAACGAAGGCCCGGCTAAAAGTGGCAAGAAACGGGGCGGGTTTGCGAGCAAACCGGCCCCGTTTTTTACGCTCCGCCTTCGCGCCGTTCTTATTCCGCTGCAAGCGATAATGCGGAAGTTGCACCTCCTGCACGTTGCCGCTGGCCGCGAACGATCCCGGCCCGATGCCGTGCCCGTCAGACCCCGCCGAAGAGACGGCTCCCGCGGCGGATCAAATCGAGAAAGCGTCGAACCCGCCGTCGACGACGGCCAGCGCGCCCGTCACGAACGACGAAGCGTCGCTGACGAGGTAGTGAATCGTACCCAGCAGCTCCTCCGGCTCGGCGAAGCGTCCGGCGGGCGTGTGGGCGATGATCGTCCGCGCACGGTCGGTGTACGAACCGTCCTCGTTGGTCAGCAGCGCGCGGTTCTGGTTCGTCAGCAGAAAGCCCGGGACGATGGCGTTGACGCGCATCTCGGGGCTGAACTTCATGGCCAGTTCGGCGGCCATGTACTTCGTGTAGTTGGCGATGGCGGCCTTGGCGGCTCCGTAGCCCACCACGCGGGTCAGCGGACGCAACGCCGACTCGGAGCAGAAGTTGACGATCACGCCCTTCCTGCGGGCCGTCATGGCCTCGCCGAAGACCGTCGTGGGCAGCACCGTGCCGAACAGATTGAGGTCCACGACCTTGCGGAAAGCTTCGATCTCCAGGTCGAGGAACGACTTGTCGGGAGCGATCGTCGCACCGCCCATGTTGCCGCCCGCGGCGTTCAGCAGGATGTCGATCTGCCCCCAGGCCCCGAGAATCGCCTCGCGGTTCGACACGAGCACCTCGCGGTTCAGCACGTCGGTTGCGAAGAAGAGCGCATCGCCGCCCGCAGCGCGGATTTCGCCGACAAGCGCTTCGCCCGCCTTTTCATCGCGGTCGAGCACAGCGACGCGTGCGCCCTGCTCTGCGAGGTAAACGCAGATCGAGCGGCCCAGAATCCCGGCCCCACCCGTCACAACGACGACACGGCCCCGGATGTCAAAGAGATTTTTCATGTTTTTCAGATGATGTTGTTTTTATAATACGGTATATTCTCTTTCAGCAGGATGTCGATGGGCATGTTGTTGACCTTCGACGGAGCGCGGCCCTCGACGAGCCATTCGCACAGGGCCATCACCGCGCGGTAGCCCTGCGCCTCGGGACGCTGGGCGACGAGCGCCGTCACCACGCCCGCGGAGAGCATCTCCCCGTTGCGGCGGATCACGTCGTAGCCCACCAGCCGCACGCCATCGCGCCGCCGCGCCGCCAGATAGCCCGCAAGGATGTAACACGTCGAATTGAAGGTCACGGCCCCGGCAATCGACGGATTTTCGCGGAACATCTCATCCAGCACGCGGCCGTTGCAGGCTTCGTCGTCCAGCCGCAGCGCGGCGTAGTGCAGCCGGCCCCGGAAGGCATGCGCTTCGAGGTAACTGCGGAATCCCGCCTCGCGGTTGCGCCACTGGTTCGAACCGGCGTCGCCCCGGTGAACGATCCGGCCCACGACGATGTCCGCTCCCGGATCGAGGCGGTCGAACAGCAGCCGTGCGGCGACCGCCCCGGCGTCGAACGACGACGTGCCGAAATAGGCCAGCCGGTTGCAGGCGGGAATGTCCGAATCGACGAAGACATAGGGCACTCCCCGGGCGTCGAGTTCGCGGGTGAACGGCTCGACCATCTCCGCGAAGAGCGTGGCGATCACCGCGCCGTCGAACTCCTCGCGGCGCAGCGTCTCCAGCAGGCTTTCGAACGACGAACGGTCGTACTGGTCGAAGCAGAAACGGCGGACCGTGACGTTGTAACGCACGGCCTCGGCCTCGGCGCGGGCGATTCCGGCCTCGAAATCGGCCCAGTACTCTCCCGGGGCGAAACGGGGCATGACCGCGCAGAGCGTGTACCTGCGGCCCGACGCCAGCGAGCGGGCGATCAGGTTGGGACGGTAGTCGACCCGCCGCAGCACCTCATTGATGCGCGCGAGGTTCTCCTCCGAGACCTTGCCGCGGTTGTGGATCACGCGGTCGACCGTCGCCACCGACACCCCCGCCATGCGGGCGATGTCGACGATGCGGACCGTGGTATGTTCGTTGTCGGACATGGTTTGCGCTGTTCTTCGGCGTTACATCGGCAAAGCTATGCAAAATTTTCGAAAATAGCAAGTGTGTGCGCACACACCTGACGATTCGAGCCAAAAAAGACCGGACCCGAAGTGGGAACGGGATTAAAAAGCTGTAATGATTCGATTTATCGGGTCGTTACAACTTTCATATAGGAGAATAGGTAACGAGAAGGTAACGGTTTATTTTCAGCTTTTTGTGCTCAAATACCGCATTTCAAATAACTAATTGCAAGATACGAAAAAAATACGGATTTGACAAATTTGCTAAAAAGGGCGGCATTCTAACCCATGGAGCCCATTGTCATGGCAACGTACAATTGTCGGGTTCTTTCGTCCGAGGACAAATTGAAGTTATTCAGCATCAAAAAACATGATCGAACATGGCACTGTAAAGTCCGTCGACTCTCTCCCATCGGCTACTCCTGCAAATAGACACACCAGCGGTATCATAATCTACCCCGCCCTGAGCAGAAAAAGGAGCTTTGCAAAATAGAGGGAAAATTTATTCATTATAAAAAGAGTGCGAAAAAATGTGCCATATGACGCTCTCAAACATACCTATTTGTTGGTAAAAATAGTCCATTCGGGCAGTTATTAAAAAAAATTCATTATATTGGCATCGCGAAAATCGCAAAATTCTTGCCCCTCCGGAGTCTGCATACAATCCGTTCTATTGCTAAGATTTTGCATCCGGAAGATTTAAGAATCATTTATTAACCCAAAACATTCTGCTTATGAAGGTTTTTTTCGCCAAATTAAGTGTGTTAACGAGTATGCTGCTGCTTTACGGTGCCACCTCCGTGTGGGCGCAGGGCAAAGGTAAGATCTCGTTCAGCGGCACGGTCCAAGCCTCGGAAACTGAGGGGGGGGGAAATTCTAAGATCACTCCGCTGGCCTACGCCGTTGTCTCCCTGCCCGAAATCGGCGTAGCAACGACCACCGACGTCAAAGGCCGGTTCGAAATCCAACTCTCCAATCCGGGGAAATACAAGGTCGAGATCAGCTCCCTGGGTTACGAGCCGCTGTCTCAGACCATCCAGCTTCCCGCACGGGACTCGCTCAAATTCACCCTAAAGGCCACCTCGTTCTATCTGGAAAACATCGTGGTGTCGGCCGAGTCGAAAAAGACCGGTGCGGCAACCGCTTCGAAGATTTCCAAATCGGCCATGGAGCACATTCAGGCCACATCGCTGGCCGACATCATGTCGCTCCTTCCGGGCGCCAGCACACGCACGGCCGAAGAGATCGCCCTCAAGAAAGTCAGCACATTCTCCGTCCGCAACGGCCAGAGCTTCGGCACGGCCATCATCATGGACGGCGCTCCCCTTTCGAACAACGCCAACATGCAGACCCTGTCGCTGGCGTTGGGAGCCGACGCAGGGCCCAGCATATCGACCCCCAACTCGGGCGTCGACATGCGAACCATCACCACCAACAACATCGAATCGGTAGAGGTGATCCGGGGTATTGCCTCGGCCCAGTACGGCGACATCGCTTCGGGCGCCGTCATCGTCAACAGCAAGGCGGGACGCACGCCGCTGTCGATCCAGCTGGATGTCAATCCCAATGTCTACATGGCTTCCGTATCGCACGGCGTGGGCCTCGGCCGTAAAGCCGGCGTGCTCAACTACGGCGTAGACTACACCTTCGCCCAATACGATCCGACCGAAGGATACGACACCTACAACCGTGTGACGGGACGCGTAAGCTACTCGAACACCGTCGGCAAATGGTCCACCAACACCTCGTTCAACCTGTTCTACACCAAGGACAAGGCCGAACCGAATCCCGACGACGCGAGGGATCTGGACCTGATGACCCAGCGCGACCTGGGCCTGCGCTTCAACACCAACGGGTCGTTCAATTTCAACAAAAACTGGCTCAAAAACCTCAAATACACCGTCTCGGCGAACTATACGAACAAAAAAACGTACCGGGAGGAGTTCGCCACCAACTCCGACTGGACCTACTCCACCTCGAAAACCGACGGAGCCATTCTTTCGAGCATGCCCGGACAGGATATTTACCTGGCCGACGGTACGAAAATCACGAACATCCCCGATGCCGACAAGAACGGCAAAGCCTGGCGCCTGCCGTCGGACTATACGGCCATATACAACCTGTACGGCAAGGAGCTCAACACCTTCGCGCAGCTGTCGGCCAATTTCGCCGGCGACCTGGGACGCACTCACCACCGGCTGATCATCGGCGGCGAGTACCGCGCCACGGGCAACCTGGGCGAAGGCAAGGTCTTCGATCCGGAGACTCCGCCGCGCCGCTCGGTCAACACCAACTTCACCACCCAGCGCGAACGCGCTTTCAGCGACGTGCCGTTCATGCACCAGTTCAGCCTCTTCGCCGAGGAGTATTTCTCGATGGACATCCTGCGCCGCAAGCTGGAAATCGTCGCCGGCGTCCGCTATGACCATATTTACAACATGGACGGAGGCGTCGCACCCCGTATCAACGCCTCCTACGACCTGATTCCCGAGAAACTGAGCGTCCGCGGCGGCTACGGCATCACGTACAAAGCCCCCTCGCTGGGTTATCTCTATCCCGACAACGCTTATTTCGACATCCTGAACTTCGACAACACCACGGCGAGCGGCTTCAGCGACGCCCAGAAATTCCAGATCGCCACGACGCACGTCTATTCGGCGGAGAATCCGGATCTCGAACTGGCGAAAACCACCAAATGGGAGGTCGGCGTCGATTTCAAGATCGGGCAGGTGCGCGGTTCAGTCACCTATTACGAGGACAAGACCCGCAACGGCTACATGACCAGCGCAACGTTCGACACCTTCAAATGCGTGGACTACAATCAGTATTCGGCGGCCAAACCGGCCAATGAGACCGATATGCCCGAGTTGTCGCTCAAGTCGTCAGACAAAATCCTGCTCCAGTATTCGATCCCGACCAACTACTTTGCCTATAACAGCCGGGGCGTCGAGTTCGACATCGATTTCGGACGTATCAACTCCATCCGCACCTCGTTCGGACTGAACGGAAGCTGGACGCAGTACAAATCGTGGAAGAACTACTACACGTTCACGAACCATACGACAGGCAGCAGCGTAGCCGGTTCCTATCCCCACATGGGCGTCTTCGAACCGGGCAACAAGGCGGAGCATTCGTCGTCAACGACGACCAACCTGCGTATCACGCACAACATTCCGCGAATCGGTTTCGTCGTCACGCTGACAGCCAGCGTCAAATGGAAGGAGCGTGAGTACACCACCTACGGCAACGACTCGATCCCTGTGAAATACATCTCGCGCCTGGACGGTCAGGTGTATGATTTCGACGCTTCGCGCATCGGGGAAGAGGAGTTCCAGGCCCTCGACATGCGCGGGCGCCTCGACGCACGCCGGCTGATTCCCGAAGGTTCGATGCCCCCGATACTCTGTATCAACATCAATCTGACCAAGGAAATCCGCAATTTCATGCGCATTTCGTTCTTCGCCAACAATATGTTCCGCAGCACGCCGATCTGGGAGAGCAAAGTCTATCCGGGCAAGTACACCCGGCGCAACGCAAAGACCTTCTTTTTCGGAGCTGCGCTGTCTGTCAAGATTCGATAACCCTACAACGCAAGTACAACCATGAAAAAGACATATATAGCCATACTGACGGCCGCTGCAGGGCTCTGTTCGTGCATCGAGATGATGGACTCCGCCAGCCAGGCCGATGTTGTGAATCCGTTGAACGTCTCCTTCAAGGTCAAGGCCGTGACCGGCTTTGTGGATGCCGACGGCAACGGTACCATCAACACGGATTTCCCGGTGGATGGGCTCACCGTCCGTTTCACCAATTTCGAGGAGGACGCCGTCATCGAAACGCTGACCGACGAGAACGGCATCGCACAAACCGAGGTCGCACCGGGCAACTACACGATCTCGGTATTCGGCGAATCTGAATCCGAAGGCAATACCTATTACCTGAACGGATCGGTGCAGAACAAAGCCATCACCAAAGACATCACGCCGGAACAGGCCGAGGCGTCGAACGACTTCTCGATCGCCATCCGTCCCGCCATGGTGGGCCCGCTCTGCTTCAGCCAGATCTTCTACTGCGGAAGCACCAATCCCGAGACGCAGGCGACCTATTTCCGCGACCAGTTCTACGAAATCTACAACAACGGCGACGAGACCTATTACCTCGACCACCTCTGTTTCGCGCGTCTCGTGCCCGAATTCGCAACGGCGACGCTCCCAGAATGGCCCGCCGAGGACGGACTGAACAACTACGTCTATGCCGTGACGGTCTGGCAGCTGCCGGGTAACGGAACCGACTACCCGCTCAAGCCGGGCGAATCGTTCATCATCACCCAGGAGGCCGCGAACCATGCCGACCACAGCAAATACGGCGGACTGATCGACACTTCGCTGTCCGAATTCGAAACGTGGGCCGGCAATCCGCAGCGTGTCAACCCGGACGTTCCTGATCTCGAGTACGTTTTCTGGTCGGGATACATCGTGACCATGCAGTGGCTGAACACCGTCAGCGGTCCGGGACTCTGCATCTACCAGCCCGGCAAGCACCTCGAATTCCCGACCATCAATACGGGCGTGGTGGGAGAGACGACCCAGAGACAGGTGGGCAAAACGCAGGAGTACGTCCGCATTCCGGCCGAACAGCTGATCGACGGCGTGGAGATGCTCCCGACATCGAACAGCCTCAACATGAAGCGTATTCCCGGATTCGTGGACGCCGGAGCGGCTTCGACGGAGGAAATTTACGTCGGCAAGAGCGTGTGCCGCAAAGTGATCGGCCAACGGCCCGACGGCACCCCGATCTACCAGGACACGAACAACTCGACGGAAGATTTCGAAACGCAGGTCCCGCAGTTCCGCCGCAACGGCGAAAAGATGCCCGCCTGGAACTGGTCCCTGAAATAATAATCCCCCTAAATCGAATGAGTTATGATAAAATATAGCTACATCAAACTGACGGGATGCCTCGTGGCTGCGGCCCTTGCGCCGCTCTGCACCTCGGCGCAGCGGATCAATACCGAGGCCTCCGTCGAACGGCTGAAAAGCGAGAGTCTCCAGTTCAGCTACTCGGACAACGCGTCGGGCATCCAGCTCGACCAGATGGACTACTACAGCCAGGTCGGACTGGGATACGATATTGAGAAAGGTTCGTTCAAACGGGCGCAGGAGGGGGAACACAACACCGGGTACCGCTTCTTCACCGACGGCGGCGGCACGATGAAGGCCCTCAAGGGCGCTTTCATCTGGGGTAGTTTCGAATATTCGCGCGACCAGCTGCGCGATGCCGAGTACAACGCCTCGCTGATCGACCCGCTGCGCGGCACGCCCTTCTTCATCGCCGACACCTACAAAAGCAAATGGATCAACCAGCTCTACGACATGACCGTGAAGGCTGCGGCGCCCAAATTGTGGGACCGCCTGATCTTCGGAATCGAAGCCACTTATCAGAACGGCCAGGGCGCCAAACAGCACGACCCGCGTCCGCTGGTCAGCCTTTCGAAATTCGAGATCAAACCGGGTGTGACCGTCACGCTGGGCAAGCACGCCATCGGCGCTAACTACCAGTATTACTCCCGGCGCGAAGACGGAACCGCCTCGAATAAAATCTCGATGAGCACCAACCCGGTCTATATTTTCAACTTCCCGGGATTCTACGTCGATGCCTCCATCTCCAGCAGCACGGATGACAACCAGCGCATCTACAACGCCAACTGCATGGGCGTCGGCGGCCAGTACTCGTTCACGACCCAAAAACTGCGCCTGCTCGTATCGGGCAAGTACACCCGGGAAATAGAGGATGTCACCAACAGCTACACGACGCCCAAAATGGTCGGCACGACCCGGGACGAACGCTGGTCGATCGGCTTGAACGCCGTCTACAAGCCTTCGAAGGAGAATACGTTCTTCCTGAATGCCGCTTACGGCGACCGCAGCATCGACGGCATCCAGTATGTACAGGAGTGGGACAACTCCTTCGAGGTCGCCAAGTGGATCATAAAATCGAAATCCGTCCGTTCGAACAGCTCGAAGGCCGGTTTCGAGGGGCGTTTGCAGTATATGCGCACCACCCGCGGCGATTCCTACAACTGGACTGCCGGCGTCGAATTCTCCACCGAGAAGCTCAGCGACATCTACTATTTCCCGCGCAGCACCCAGGACATCGAAAACTGCAAGATCGGCATCTTCGGACGCAAGAATTTCATCTTCAACGAAAAGCACTCGCTGCTCGTCGGAATACGCGCCTCCTACAAGATGAACAACAGCAGCGACATCGACTACAACGGCTACAAGGCCGACACGAAATGCTACACCGATTTCACGCTCCGCGACTATTACTACCTCGGGTCGGGATACGCTGCGTTCGGCGGTGAAATCACCTATTCGTTCGCCCGGCTGTTCAAGGGCCGCGGTTCGGTCTTTGCCGCAGCCTCGGGCGACTATGTGCGTGCCGACGACCACCGCGACCTGTTCGACCGCCGCTTTTACGCCAATTTTAAAATCGGACTGATGTTTTAAAACCGGAACCCTCCGGAGAGGACGACACATATCCTCCCCGGAGGGTTTCAAATAACTGCTCCATATGAATTATAGAAAACCGTTTTTTGTCCTGCTGGCCGGAGTTCTGCTGCTTTCGGCCGCGCCGGGACGATCGCAGACGTTCGAAAACCCCTCCATACAGGGATCGAGTTCCTTCGCCGTGATCACCGACTCCCGAACCGCCCGGGAATGCCGCCCCCAAATGACAGCCTACAAACAGACGCTCGAAGCCGAAGGACTGCCCGTTTACATCGTTTCGCACGACTGGACGACGCCCGAACAGGTGCGTGACGTCCTGCGCAAACTTTATGCGGAAAACGCTTTGGAGGGATGCGTATTCATCGGCGACGTGCCCATCGCCATGATCACCAAGGCGCAGCACCTCACCTCGGCCTTCAAAATGGACGAACGCGACCACCCGCTCCACGAAACCTCGGTTCCTTCGGACCGCTTTTACGACGATTTCGATTTGCAGTTCGTCCCGCAGGGCACTCCCTCGCAGGGACTGTTTCATTATTACGAAATGTCGCCCGATTCGCCGCAGTACATCTCCTGCGACATCTATTCGGGCCGCATCAAGGCGCAGAAAGCCTACGGCGATCCCTACAAACAGATTGCCCGTTACCTAGAGAAAGCCGTGGCCGAACACCGCGACGCGACGCCTTTCGACCAGTTCGTCTCCTACACGGGCCACGGCTCCTACTCCAATTCGCTCATCGCCTGGCGCGATGAACAGCAGCTGCTCGACGAGCAGTTCGGCAACGTGTTCAGCCGCACCCACAACGCCAAATTCCTGCGTTACTCGATGCAGCCCTTCGTCAAGGAGTCGCTCATCCGCGAGGTCCGCCGCGACGACGTGGACATGATGGTCTTCCACGAACACGGAATGCCCCACCGGCAGTACCTTTCGGGGACGCCCTATGTGGAATCGGCCGAAGATGCCGCCGCCGAGATGCAGCGCAGCCTGCGCGAACTGGCCCGCCGTCCCGGCAGCGGCCGGGAATCGGCCGCCAAACGCGCCGCGGAGAAAGGACTCGATTCCACGTGGTACAACCGGGCCGAGGAGCCCGAAATGCTCCGTCTCGACTCGATCGCCGACCTGCGCACGGGCATCATCCTCGAAGAGGTCGAAGCCATCGCCCCGAATGCCCGCTTCGTGGTCTTCGACGCCTGCTACAACGGCGACTACCGCGAGGACGATTTCATCGCAGGACACTACATCATGGCTCCGGGACGCTGCGTCACGACGTTCGCCAACAGCGTCAACGTGCTTCAGGACAAGTCGGCTTTCGACCTGCTGGGACTGCTGGGCGAAGGGCTGCGCATCGGCGCCTGGGCCAAGAACATCCACATCCTCGAGTCGCACGTGATCGGCGACCCGACCTACCGCTTCAAGGCCGCCCATCCCGAACTCGACATCAATTCGATGGCGCTGAAGCGCAACAACGGCTTCTGGCTCGGACAACTCGACAATGCCATACCCGACATCCAGAACCTGGCGATGATCCGGCTTTGGGAAAACGACTACCCGCAGCTGCCCGCCATCCTGCTCGACAAGTGCTCCGAGTCGCCTTACAGCGTCGTGCGTTACAACGCCTTCCGGCTGCTCGAGTCGCTCAACGGCCCCGAATACAAGCAGGCGCTGATGCTGGCCGCCTACGACCGCTTCGAGTTCCTGCGCCGTATCGCCGTCACACGCATGGGACGTATCGGCGACGAGGCGTTCATCTCCGTGCTCATCGACGTATATGTCAGGGACCGCAATGCCGCCCGCATCGTTTTCAACATCAGCGAGGCGATCCGCTGCTTCGACAAACAGCAAGTCGAAAAGGCAATCGAGACCTATTTCGCCGACAAGAATTTCTACCATGCCCGGGAGGAGAAACAGGAGCTGCTCGACAAACTCATCGAGCGCAACGAGCTCTCGCCCGGCGAGTCCTCGACGCGGGAGATTCTCGACCCCCAGGGCAAGCCCCGCTGGCGGCAGGCCCGCATCAGTTTCCTCAAGAACCGCCCCTATCACCAGCACGTCACGGAATACCTCACCCTGCTGGGCGACGAGCAGGTTCCCGAGATTCTGCGTGTGCGGATGGCCGAGGCGCTGGCGTGGTTCAACCTCTCGGTGCGGCGCCATGAAATCGCCGATGCCGGACGCAAACTGCTCGCCCGCGGCAACTGTTCACCGGAACTGGCCAAAGAGGTGCAGCGCATGATTAACCGCGTAGAATCCAAGAAATAATCCGTAATGAAAGCTATGAAAAGATATTTATTGGCAATCGTCCTGCTGCTGCCATTCATCCTGCAAGCCAAAGTCGCAGTCGAAAAGCCCCGCAGCAAACAGCCGACGGCGTTCGCAATCGTCGTCGATCAGGCGACCTACGACAAAACGGCGCCCCAGATTCATGCCTACCGCGATGTCCTGGAGGCCGACGGACTCTCGACCTACATTCTCCGCGACAACTGGCAGACCCCCGAGCAGGTGCGCGAACAACTCATCGCGCTGATGCGCAAAACCGCCAAACGCTCGCCGCTCGAAGGCGTGGTCTTCGTGGGCGACATTCCGATCGCCATGGTGCGCAATGCCCAGCACTTGACCACGGCGTTCAAAATGGACGAGGACAATTTCCCGATGATTCAGTCGTCGGTCCCCTCCGACCGCTACTACGACTGCCCGGACCTGCAGTTCGAGCTGATCGCCCGCGACACGACCGACCGTCTGCTCTCCTATTTCAACCTCGCCTGCGACTCGCCGCAGCGGCTCGACCCGGCCTTCTATTCGGGACGCATCCGCTATCCCGAACAGCTCGGAGGCGACAAATACGAAGGGATTGCCCGCTATCTGGAAAAGGTCGTCGCCGAACGCGGCAAAGTCGACCAACTCGACAATCTGGTGACCTACGCCGGCGACGGATACAACTCCGACTGTCTGGTCTGCTGGATGGACGAGCGCGTTGCCATCGACGAAAATTTCCCGCTGACCGACACCCGCAAGGCCGGAAACCTGCGCCAGCTCAATTTCCGGATGGACGATTACATGAAATACCGGGTTTTCGACGAGTTGGTGCGCCCGGAGGTGGATGCCATGTTCTTCAACGAGCACGGTTCGCCCGACAAACAGCACGTCGGCAGTTATACGACGGAACCCGACAGTTTCGACGGCCAGTACAGCCAGCTCAAAGCCGAAGTCATGATCGCCCTGTATATGGAACGCCGCAAGGGCGACAAAGCCGACGTGGAGGGCGCCAAACAGTATTTCAAGGAGAAATACCACCTGACCGACGCCTTCTTCGAAACGAAAAAGACGGAGGCGGACGACGACACGAAGGCCAAGGGCGACCAGACGATCGTCAGCCTCGAGGACCTCGAGACGCTGGCCGCACAGCCGCGTTTCGTGATGCTCAACGCCTGCTACAACGGTTCGTTCCACAAACCCGGCTACATCACGGGCTACTACATCTTCGGCCCGGGCCGCACGGTGGCCACGCAGGGCAATACGGTCAACGTACTGCAGGACCGCTGGACCTACGAGCTGGTCGGCCTGCTGTCACACGGCGTGCGTGTCGGGCAGTATAACCGGCTGATCGCATCGCTCGAAGGACACATCATCGGCGACCCGGCCTTCCGGTTCCAGCCCGTCGAGCCGAATACGCTGGCCACCGACATGACAACCCGCAAGGGAGACGCCGCCTACTGGCGCAGCCTGCTCGCAAGCCCGTGGGCCGACGTGCAGAGCCTCGCGCTGCGCATGCTGACCGACGCCGGTGCGATCTCGGCGGGCGAACTGCTGGAGTTCATGAAACAGTCGCCGCTGGCGACGACCCGTATGGAGTGCCTCAAACTCATCGGACGCTTCGGCGACGAGGAGATCTTCGCGCAAGCCATCATCCGGGGACTGAAAGACCGTTATGAACTGCTGCGCCGCAACGCTGCGACCTATGCCTGGCAGTCGAGCCGTCTGGAGCTGCTGCCCGCGCTGGCCGATACTTATGTCAACGACAGCGAATCGAAGCGTGTAGCCTACATTGTCATGAAGGGGCTGGAGCTGTTCCCCGAAAAAGAGGTCGAACAGGCGCTGCGCACGGCCGTCGAGGCTTCGCCGTATGCGGACAGCGAGGCAAAATTCACCGAGCTCTGGGAAGAGGTCGCCGGCGAACAAGCGATGAAGGAGCGGCAGCGGAATCAGCTTTTCAACGGCAAAACGCTCAAAAGCCGCATCTCGGCCATCCGTTCGATGCGCAACAACACCTACCACGAACTGGTGCCCGAGCTGCTGAAACTCGTGGCCGACGCTTCGCAGCCCCTCGAACTGCGGGTCAACACGGCCGAGTGTCTGGGCTGGTTCGCGCATACCCCGCGCCGTGCCGAGATCATCGACGCCTGCCGGCAGGCAGCCGCCGACAAAAACCTGGAGAAAGAGCTCCGCGACGAGCTGACGCAAACCGCGATCCGGCTCGAAAGCACCGTATCCGTACCGACCCGATAATCCGACATGACCATGAAATTGAAAAGAATCGTCTTACTGATCGCCGTCTGCCTGCAGGCCCTGTCGCTTGCAGCGGCACCGCGGATCGTCCGTCCCGGCGTGAAAAGCCCCACGACGTTCGCCATTTTCATCGACAGCCGGAGTTATGAAGCCGCAGCCGCCGAGGTAGACGCCTACCGCGCCGCCGTGGAGCGCGACGGATTGGGGACCTACCTGCTCATCGACGAGTGGCAGAACCCCGAAAGCGTGCGCAGCGAGATCATCCGGATGACGGAGGCGCAGCCGCACCTCGAAGGCGTGGTGTTCGTCGGCGACATCCCCATTGCCATGATCCGCGACGGACAGCATCTCACATCGGCGTTCAAGAGCAGTCAGGACCGCGACTGGAAAGATTCGTCGGTCCCCTCCGACCGCTATTACGACGATCCGGAACTGCAATTCGAGTTCCTGCGCCGCGACGCCGACGAACCGCTCTATTTCTACTATTCGCTCTCGCCCGAATCGCGCCAGCACATCGCGTCGCCGATCTACTCGGCCCGCATCAAGCCGCCCAAACGCGAAGGCGCGGATTCCGACGAACTGCTGCGTGCCTACCTGCGCAAGGTAGTGAAGGCCCATGCCGAACAGAACGAGCTGGACAACCTGTTCGTTTTCCGCGGCCACGGCTACAACTCCGAGGCTCCCGAAGCCTGGGCCGGGGAGCAGATCGCGCTGCGCGAACAGCTGCCCGCACTTTTCCGCACCGGCAGCACCGTGCGTTTCTATGATTTCGAAAGCCGCTGGCCCATGAAGCCCTACCTGCTGGAGAAGATGGCCCGCAAAGGCGTCGATGTCGCCCTGTGCCACCACCACGGCGCTCCCGACACGCAATACCTGAACGGATACCGAAACGGTTCGGGCATGAACGTTTCGATCGAGAACATCAAACGGTTCCTGCGCAGCAAAATCGACGGACACAAAGACCCCGAAAAACGCAAGGCCGAGCTGATCGCCTATTACGGCGTGCCCGAAGCGTGGTGCCAGCTCTCCGATTCGCTGCACACGGCCGATTCGCTGCTCGACCAGGCCATGGACGTACACATCGAAGACCTCTACAACCGGCCGATGAATCCCCGTATGGTGATGTTCGACGCCTGCTACAACGGCTCGTTCCACCTCGACGAGTGCATCGCCGCGAGCTATATCTTCGGTCCGGGCGACTGCATCGTCACCCAGGGCAATTCGGTCAACGCCCTGCAGGACAAATGGCCCGACCGCTATATTGGACTGCTCGACTGCGGCGTGCGCATCGGACAGTGGGGACGCCACGTGCATTACCTCGAAACACACCTGATCGGCGACCCGACCTACCGTTTCATCAACCGGGCGCTGCCCGGCACCGACCTAAACACGGCACTCACGGCAAAAGCATCGGACAACAAATACTGGCTCCGGATGGCCGCCGAAACGATGCCCGCCGACGTGCAGGCCATCGCCCTGCGCAAGCTGGCCGACAACGGTTACGACAAGACCGCCGACCTGTGTGAAAAACGGGTCGCCGAATCTCCTTACGGACTGGTGCGTCTCGAAGCCCTCAGGCTGATGAGCACCAGCCGCTCGCCGCGTTTCAACGCGATGCTGGTGCAGGCGGCGGGCGACAGCTACGAACTGGTGCGCCGTCTGGTGTCGCAGTGGATCGGCGACTGCGGCGACGACGAGCTGGTTCCCGCAGCCGTCGAGATGCTGCTGGACGACGAACTCTCGCTGCGCGTGGCCTACCATGCCGATGAGAACATGATGTTCATGAATCCCGACGCCGTGAGCGCTGAGCTCCGCCGTCAGTCCGCGGCCAAACACGAACTCTACCAAAACGAAGAGTCGCTACAGAAACGGCTGAAGCGCATAGCCGACAAGCAGGCCGAACAGACGGAAACGTTCAAATTCATCCGCGACCCGCAGAACAAGATGAAGCGGCGCCTGAGCGAAATCACCTATTTCCGCCTCTACCGCCACCACTACTGCGTACCCGAACTGATCGCCCTGGCCGAAGACGCCGCGCTCGAAGAGCCGCTGCGCGTAGCGGCCGTCGAGGCGTTGGGATGGTTCGGACGATCCTATCAGCGCCCCATAATCTCCGCCATGTGCGAACGGCTGCTTCAAAGTGAACAGCCCCGAACAATTTTTGAACAGACCCAACGCACATCTAAACGGTTAGAAGCTTATTAAAAAGCGAATAATGGTAAATTCCCAGAAAATCCGCGCAGCTTTCGGTTCTTTATGAGATGAAATGCCGGAGGGTTTCCATTACTCGCCAATGCATGGCATGACAGTGACAGCATAGGAACAACGAGTAATAATTATACTCAACGAGAATTAGTCAAGACTTAATCCGACAGTTTTTGTCCGATAGTGATTCAACTGTCAGAATAAGTCTTGACTATTTATACATTACGGTTTGATTGCCTAATCAGAATTCAATTTTAGTTATTATCGATGCAGTTTCCTTTTTCTCCGCCGTCGCTGGATTCTTTGCTGTTCCTCGAAAGCCCGCGCATCGACCAAGTCCAACAACGTGTCGACAACTCCTGAGACAGGATTTGCCGTGCGGCTTCGTTGTTCGTATTGGCGTTCCGCGTGCTGTTCTGCGGTATGCAGTGTTTCTTTTCGGGAGGTCGGGAACAGCTCGTTGAAAACACCGGCCGAGAACTCTTTTCCCAGTAGCGAACCGTTGGCAACGATGCCTGCGTTGTGGTCGATGAAGGTCGCACCGTAAATCCTTCCCACGGGATTTATGCGGAACACGACATCGATACCGTCCGCTTTCAACAGTTGCCGAAACTCTTCCCTTGTATTGTCCGGGCTCATGGCGTCTTTGACCGTCTGCCGCAGACGATCGAGCGCGCCCGGCTTTTTCAGGTTGTCTTTCGACATCCCGTAATACTTTTGAAGGGCCTTATAGCCGACATCCTTTCCGATACGACTCGACTTGAATGGCGTGCCGATTCCATATCTGTCGTCGGTCAGGGCACCGTAGATAATCCCCGCATAATTTCTGCCGTCGATAGTTCCCGTACGTTCTTCGACCGAAATATTGAAGCGTTCCAGCAGCGTGCGAAACTCTCCGTAGGACGAGCATTTGTAATTTCGCAGGCACGACCTCACAACGGACGAGATCTGCTGCTTGACATTGCCTTCTCTGTAGTTTACCCTATGCAATCCCACTTTGTCGGCCTGCTCCTCTCCCTTGACACTCGGATGCAGGCCGTATTTGCGCTCCAAGTCACGCAGAATCTCCATCGAGCGCCGGGCCTCGAAATCGTGCGGGAGTTTGCGGCCCTGCTCATCGACACGCAGTGACACGATATGGAGATGCTCTCTGGAAATGTCCTTGTGCTTGAAAACGATATAAGGCTGTTCGCCGTAACCCATGCGTTCCATGTACTCACAGGCGATTTTCCGGAGCTGTTCGTCTGTCAGCCTGTCCTCCGGTGAAGGGTTCAGCGAGGCATGGAAAACCGTGTTCGTAGTCCTGCGGTTGGCTTCGAGATACGGCATGAAGCTCTCCATGCAGGCGTCAATATCAAGGCGTCCGCATTTATCGTATGGTTCGAGCATCTTCTGCCAGAAAAGCACCTCGGCTTCATCCTTATCCACTTTCTCCTTGTTATAGCGCAAAGCCCCACCGGGCGAGGAGCCCGATCTTATATTCGCAACCACTCCTTAGCTTGTTTTGCGAGGTTGAGAATCTCGATACTGAGGGCTTTCAGCTCGCGGGTTCGCTGCTCCAGCATAGCGATCTGATGCGGGATAGCAACGTTGGAAAAGTGCGCGTTGATGACCTTTACAATCTGGTTGTAGTTATTTCCCAACTTCTGAAACTGGAAGTAAAAGTCGTTCAGCCGGGCGATGAACTGCACTTTGGAAGGGTCGCGTTTAACGACAACGAACTCCTCGGCGAAGATTCGTTTGACGATAAACCGGCTGCGGTTATGTTCCAATCCTGCCTTACAAAGCATCTGCTTAAAGCGGATATTCTCTTCCGTGGTGAGTTTGAAATTATACCTGTGGACTCTGGGATCTGTCGTTGTCGGGCGTCCGATCCTCTTTTTCGTGGTTGTCATCAGTCTGGTAGGTTAAGTGGCGTGACTCGGGAACGCCACCCAGCCTCGCAGAGCGAGCACCTTTCGTATGCCGAAAAACTTTTCGGCATACAAAGGTACAGCTCGCTGTTGTCTGGCGACAACAAAAATCCGCGCCGGAGAATCTTTGAGAGAAGTTTTGAAAATCCTCCGTTACGGTTTCCATAGCCGGGTCTGTTCCCGGTGCAATATTACAACCGTTTCGGGGTGTCCCGTCCTGAAAAAGGTTTACAGTGATTGATAATTAAAGATAAACATTTTGG
>ENA-ORSK01000909-ORSK01000909.1-human-gut-metagenome-genome-assembly--contig:-NODE-909-length-26747-cov-48.672411_pt1 | contig 26747 bp, 26 predicted proteins | sample MGYA00242192_ERZ509159 | MGnify/ENA primary metagenome ERZ509159 (study PRJEB26280, sample SAMEA2338663) | human gut metagenome | biome: human gut; feature: human-associated habitat; material: faeces...
AAACGAATATGCCGGATATAATGGCCGATATAATGGCCGCACGACCATGCGACCGGCCACCTGAACCCCTCTAACGACAGGAGCAGGGGACGGCGCCGGGCTCTCCGGGAACGATGACGCCCGACTGTCCCGCACCCGAAGGTGACGCGAGGCACAGTCAGGCGACTCTTCCGCGCCTTCCCGTTGCCCAAGGGCGCAGGGCAGAATGAAGTATGGATGAAGGAAACCCTTCGGCGACGAAAACCACACTTATCGTCGCCCGAGGGTACAGCACGGCTCTCTTGGGCAACACTTTCGTACATCTTCGTCGCCCGAGGGTGCAGCACGGCGCGCTTGAGCGACACTTTCGTACATCTTCGTCGCCCAAGGGTGCAGCACGGCGCGCTTGAGCGACACTTTCGTACATCTTCGTTGCCCGAGGGTGCAGCACGGCTCTCTTGGGCAACACTTTCGTACTTTTCCGTTGCCCGAGTGAGCAGCGCGGCGCACTTGGGCGACACCTCCGCGCGTTTCCGCCGCCCGAAGGTATTGGGCAAAAGACGTAAGGTTGAATCTGACAAAAAAAGAAGAAGTCTCCCAAAAACGAGGGAGACTTCAGTAGGGTGCCCAAAGCCGGGCTCGAACCGGCACGTCTTTAAGGGACATTGGATTTTGAGTCCAACGCGTCTACCAATTCCGCCATTCGGGCATATTCATGTAGACTTTCCTTTGGATGGAAACTTCGCACTTCCGCTGCACTTCCGCTTCAAAGGTCTGCAAAGTTACTGAATTTCCTCCGATATTCCAAAACATTCAACAATAGCTTATGCGAAAAAAACGTAAACTTCCTCTTGTCCGGCAAAAAGGACTTATACCGGATAAACACCGCTGTCGATGCATCTTATCCGGTGGAAAGCCGTTTGGCCGGACAAACGTAACCGTTGATGTGACTTGTCCGGCGATATGCTTGTTTGCCGGACATTTTATGGTCCAGAAGGAACGGCCTTCCTGATCAGATAGGCAAAAGGTGCCTGCGCTCTGATTCACCGCGCAACATTTTTTCTGAAAAATCGATTCGGCTTATGAGGAAAACTGATTATATTTGTACGGTTTAAGCCGACAGCCACCACAAGAGTTGTGGTTTCAGGCACGGGATCCGCGACCGTCCGACTTGCGGAAACGACATAGAGCTTTGACCCGGAAACGGGAGACGAAACATATCATATTCAACGAAATTTTAAGCTCAACAAAATGAAACACTTTTCTTTACCAAAAGACGGTGGACTGATTGAGGAGAACCTGCCGAAGAGCATTCTCCACTCCTATGAGAAGATCACCACCGAGATTTTTGATGACGCGGCCATCGGCAGCGACAGGGTGGCAGACATCATTGTCAAAGCCATCAAGGATCACGGGAAAGCATCGCTTCCCCGCACATTCAAACTTGGTCTCACAACAGGAAAGACCCCTGTGTCCCTCTACGCCAACCTCACACGGCAGTTCAAGGAAGGCAACGTCTCTTTCGCCGATGTAGAGGTGTTCTCTATTGATGAATACTATCCTTGCGACAGGAATTCCACCCAAAGCCGCAACCACAGACTCCACGCCGAGTTTCTGGATCAGGTAGATGTCAGGAAGGAGAACATCCATATTCCTGATGGGTCAATCCCCAAAGAGCAGATTTCAGACTACTGCGCTGAATTCGAGAAGGCTGCGAGAGGTCTCGACCTTCTGGTGATCGGTGTCGGGGAAGGAGGGCAGGTCGGCTTCAATGAGGCCGGCTCCTCCGAAAGAAGCCAGACCCGTACAGTCCCGCTTTCATACCAGTCAAGAAAGAGACAGGCCCGCAACTTCAACGGAGACATCGCCGTCACGCCGAAGACCGCGATAACCATGGGCATCGGCACCATGATGAGCGCCCGCAGGATTCTCCTCATGGCATGGGGAGAGGACAAGGCCGAGATCGTGAAGAGAATCGTTGAGGGTGACGTTGACTCGACATGCCCGGCTTCTCTGCTACAGGAGCATGACAACATCGCCTTCTACACCGACGAGATGTCCGCTTCTCTCCTGACCAGATCCGTCGCTCCTTGGATGGTCGGCCCTTGTCATTGGACCCCGAAGTTGATCCGCAAGGCCGTGGTCTGGCTCTGCCAGAAAGTGGGCAAGCCTATCCTCAAGCTCACCCAGCAGGACTATCTCGAGAATTACCTCGGGGAACTCATTGAACTCTACGGGCCGTTTGACAAGATCAACATTGATGTATTCAACGACTTCCAGCACACCATCTCAGGATGGCCGGGCGGAAAGCCGAATGCCGATGACACCACAAGACCAGTCAAGTCAACTCCGTTCCCTAAGAAAGTCCTCATCTTCTCCCCTCACCCGGACGACGACGTGATCTCGATGGGTGGCACATTCATCCGTCTCGTCCATCAGGGACATGATGTTCATGTGGCCTACGAGACTTCCGGCGACCTTGCCGTGCATGACGATGTCGTGCTTCAGCACATGGACGCCGCCTACCAGCTTGGATTCGGAGACAAATTCGACGAGGTAAAGAAAATCATAGACTCAAAGAAGCCTGGCGAGCCTGAGCCTAAGGAGCTTCTCGCCATCAAGGCGGCCATCCGCCGCAGCGAGGCCAGAGGGGCCGACAGAAGCTTCGGGCTCAACGACAAGACCAACGTCCACTTCCTCAACCTGCCGTTCTACGAGTCCGGCGGAGTGACCAAGCTTCCTCGCACCCAAAAAGACCTTGACATCATCAAGGCCCTGATAGCGAAGATACACCCTGACCAGATCTACATGGCCGGAGACCTTGCCGACCCTCACGGAACCCACAGGGTCTGCACCGAGGCAGCACTTGAAGCCATCGAGCAGCTCAAGGAGGAAGGCAACGACTGGCTGAACGACACCACGATCTGGCTCTACAGAGGCGCCTGGATGGAGTGGGAGCTATGGAGGGTTGACATGGCCGTTCCGCTCAGTCCTGACGAGCTCATCGAGAAGCGTCACGCCATCTTCCGTCACCTTTCCCAGAAAGACATCGTCCCGTTCCCGGGCGATGACCCGAGGGAGTTCTGGCAGAGGGCCGAGGAGCGCACACAGAACACCGCAAGGCTTTACAATGAATTGGGAATGGCTGAATATCAAGCCATCGAGGTTTTCCTGCGGCTGAAATAATCAATCGAATATGTCACCTCTCCCACGGTGACATGTTCACCAGAGCAAGATAGCAAGAGTAAAGAAAAATTTATAAACTGCATCAATCATGAAAGTCATCATCAGAGACACTAAGAAAGAGGGTTCACTCTGGGCGGCACATCACATCGCCGCCGCGATCAAGGCCAAGGCCGAGAAGACCGACAAGCCTTTCGTACTCGGTCTGCCGACCGGCTCAACCCCTCTGGACACCTATGCGGAACTCGCCAGAATGTGCGCCGCCGGAGAGATCTCGTTCAAGAATGTCATCACCTTCAACATGGATGAATATGTCGGGATTCCGGAGAATCATCCTGAGAGCTATCACAGCTTTATGCACAGGAACCTTTTCGACAAGATTGACATTCCTGCCGGCAACATCCACATCCTCAACGGCAACGCCGCAGATCTCGACAAAGAGTGCGAGGACTACGAGAAAGCCATCGTAGAGGCTGGCGGCATCGATCTGTTCCTCGGCGGAGTCGGCGAGGACGGCCATCTCGCCTTCAACGAGCCGTTCTCCTCCATACATTCCAGGACAAGGGTGGTGACCCTTACCCAGGACACGATCGAGGTCAACTCCCGCTTCTTCGGAGGTGATGTCAACCTGGTTCCAAAACGCGCGATGTCAGTGGGTGTAGCCACTGTCTGCAGCGCCAATGAGGTTCTCATCCTCGCCTTCGGAAGCAAGAAGGCAAGGGTGGTCAGAGAGGCCATAGAGGGCTGTGTAAGCCACTATGTGACCTTGTCGGCCCTCCAGCTCCACGAGTTTGGCACTGTTGTGCTTGACGAGCCTGCCGCCGGCGAGCTTAAGGTCAACTCCTACCGCTATTTCAAGGCCGTCGAAGCTGCCGAGAACAAATAGCGTGTGGAGGACAACAATCTGTAAATCAGAATAATACCGAAGTATCCTCCTACCTGTCATGGGCAGGAGGATATTCATTTAAAAATCAATCTATCAATATGTTATCCTCCACGGTTGTCGCAGTGTTTATAGCTCTTGCCTACGTCATAGGGAGCAATGGGTCAGACAATACCATAAACTCCCGTTTCTTCGACAACGATGTGAACAAGGTTCCTAAACAGGCCATGTCAGTCGGTGTCGCCACAGTGTGTGGTGCCAAGGAGGTTCTCGTCCTCGCTTTCGGCGGCAAGAAGGCCAAGGCTGTCAAGGACGCCATCGAGGGACCTGTAAGCCACTATGTCACCCTCTCTGCCCTTCAGCTGCACGAGAATGGTGTCGTTGTGCTTGACGAGCCGGCCGCCGGTGAGCTCAAGGTCAACTCTTACCGCTATTTCAAGGCCGTTGAGGCTGCCGAGAACAAATAGTGCGTGGAGGCTAACAACTTGTAAATCAGAATAATAAACATTATCCTCCCGCCATATCCGACGGGAGGATATTCATTAAAAGCCAATCAATCAGCATGTTATCCTCCACGATCATCGCGGCGCTCCTGGCCATTGGCAGCGCTTTGGGAAGCAATGGGTATGGCAATACGATAGACAGTCGCTTCGACAAGCTCAGCGACCGGACAGACAAGTACACCTTATATCAAGTCATAAGCCAACCGGACGCAGTCCCTGCCGAAGCGACCGATAACCTGGTACCAAGCCAACCGGACGCTGAGCCTGTCGAAGCATCCTTATCTTCCAGCGAAAGTCCGGCACAGGAATATTCAGTAAAGGAACGGTGCGAGCGTTACACAATGAAAAATCAAGGACTTGAGCGGGAATATTACCTCTACCGTCCGGAAGGATTGAAGGCCGGGGCTCCTCTCGTGATAGTCCTGCACGGCTACGGCGGCTCGGCCCTCAAGGGAAAGAAAGCAATGATGGATGTCGCCGACAAGAACGGATTCGCTGTCTGCTACCCTCAGGGAATAAAGGATCCGAAAGGTAAACCGGGCTGGAATGTCCGCTACCCTTCACAGGAAGGAATGAAGACCGATGATGTTAAGTTCCTCATCGCCCTTTCCAAAGAACTCCAGAAGAGATTCGATCTCAGTCCAAAGAATACATTCCTCACCGGAATGTCCAACGGCGGCGACATCATCTACCTGATCGCGATGCGCGCTCCGAAGGCCTTCAAGGCCATGGCCTCGATCGCAGGACTGCAGTTCAACTGGATGGAGACTGAATATTCCTACAAGCATCCGCTTCCTTTCATGGAGGTTCACGGCACACAGGACCACACTTCCGAATGGCTCGGCGACCCAGAGAACAAAGGTGGCTGGGGAGCGTATATTCCCGTTCCGGCGGCGGTCAGCAGAATCATCGCTGTTAACGGTTGTACCGAGGAATATGTCACCGAGCTTCCTCGCCGCGAGGGTCGTAACCAGGTCACCCTCTATCAGTTCAAGGCCGGCAGGCCGGCGGTGAAAGGCGGCAGACCCACCGAAGTCTGGCTCTACAAAGTCGAAGGCGGCGACCATTCCTGGTCCGACAAGGATATGGACACCTGCTCCGAAATCTGGCGTTTCTTCAGCCAGTGGATTGACTAAAATGGCTTAACTAAAAGCCACATCTCTGAGGCCACATCGCTCTGACGCCAGGCACAAATCCGCAATTCATTGAATGTCAGAAGGTGTAACATCACCTTTTGACATTCAATATTTTACAAAGCAGTGCCCTCCAAATCCGCCTGGCAGCATTTACAAATATATTCATTTACAATCAGTTGACAATTATACCCAAAATTTTGTGAATGTGGGGCAAAAAGGCTAACTTTGTGATAGTCTTAAAAAGAACTTGCAAAGATGTCCAATTACCGCATTTTCGTGGAGAAACACCCGGAGTTCCAGGTGGAGGCAAAGAGCCTCCTGGGGGAACTCAACGAGAACCTGCAGCTGGAGCTGAAAACGCTTCGGCTGCTTAATGTTTACGACTTGTTCGGATTCACGCCCGATCTTCTGGAGAAGAGCCGCTACAGCGTCTTCGGAGAGATTGTGACCGACTCTGTCACAGATTCGATCGATCTGGACGGAGCGAAGTACATCGCTGTCGAGTACCTGCCGGGCCAGTTCGACCAGAGGGCGGCCTCGGCTGTGGACTGCGTGCACCTGATCGACCCCACGGCGCGGATCAGCATAAAGAGTTCCAAACTTCTGATCGTGGACTCCGACGCCTCCGAGGAGACGCTTGAGAAGATCCGCCACTACTACATCAATCCGGTGGAATCCCGCGCGAAAGACCTGAGCAAACTGGCCGACACGGAACACGCGGCGGTCAAGCCGGTTCCCGTGCTGGAGGGATTCAGGAATATGAGCGGGGACGATCTGAAAGCATATTGCAAAAAGATGGGCCTTGCGATGAACGCCGACGACCTCGCCGAGGTTGTGAAATATTTCACCGGGGAAGGCAGGGATCCGAACGAGACCGAACTCAGGATTCTGGACACCTACTGGAGCGACCACTGCCGCCACACGACATTCACAACGGAATTGGAAAGCATCGACGTGGAGGATTCCTTCATCAAGGAGGACATCGACGGGACGATGGCCCTGTACCTGAGGATGCGCTCGGAGACAGGCCGCGAGAAGAAGGGACTGAACCTGATGGATATGGCCACAATCGGGGCGAAATACCTCAGGAAGAACGGTTTGCTGGATGACTTGGAGGTCAGCGAGGAGAACAATGCGTGCAGCATATTCATAGATGTGGATGTGGACGGGCAGACCGAGAGATGGCTGCTGATGTTCAAGAACGAGACCCACAACCACCCTACGGAAATCGAGCCGTTCGGCGGGGCCGCCACCTGCCTGGGCGGAGCCATCAGGGATCCGCTCTCAGGACGCTCCTACGTCTATCAGGCGATGCGTGTCACCGGTGCCGGCGACATCTACAAACCTGTCAGCGAGACACTTCCGGGCAAGCTCCCGCAGAAGGTCATCACCAGGAAGGCCGCCCAGGGATATTCCTCCTACGGCAATCAGATCGGTCTTGCGACAACCCACGTCCGCGAGATCTACCACGAGGGCTACACGGCCAAGAGAATGGAGGTCGGAGCGGTTGTCGGAGCGGTGAAGGCCGGGGACGTGAGAAGGGAAAGCCCTAAGGCCGGGGATGTCGTGCTGATGATCGGCGGACGCACCGGACGCGACGGAATCGGCGGTGCGACAGGTTCCTCAAAGGAACACACAGAGGAGTCCCTTGAGACTTGCGGAAGTGAGGTCCAGAAGGGTAACGCTCCGGAGGAGAGAAAGTTGGAAAGGCTTTTCAGAAGGCCTGAGGTCACGAGACTGATAAAGAAATCGAATGACTTCGGAGCCGGCGGAGTGAGTGTCGCCATCGGTGAGCTTGCCGACGGGCTGGACATCTACCTTGACCGTGTTCCGGTGAAATACAGCGGAATGAACTCCACGGAACTGGCCATCAGCGAGTCCCAGGAGCGTATGGCCGTCGTAGTGGAAGCCAAGGACGAGGAGGAATTCAAGGCGCTTTGCCATTCAGAGAATATCGAGGTGACGCACGTGGCCGAGGTCACCGACACCGCCAGAATGAGGATGTTCTACGGCGACAAGGTCGTTGTGGATCTCACCAGAGCGTTCATCGACAGCGCCGGTGCGAAGCATTATTCAAAGGCCACTATCGGAGCGGTCGAGGACAGGGATCCGTTCTTCCGCGACGTTCCGGGCAAGAACCTGAAAGAGAGAATGTTCGCCAACCTGCAGGATCCGAACGTGACCTGCCAGAAAGGCCTTATAGAGATGTTCGACTCCACCATCGGCCGTTCCACCGTGCTGATGCCGTTCGGAGGCGAGCTACAGACCACCGAGACCCAGGTCTCAGTGCAGAAACTTCCGGTCAAGGGTTATACCGACACAGCCAGCATGATGGCGTTCGGCTTTAACCCTGACATCTGCGACTGGAGCCCTTACCACGGTGCGGCATATTCATTCATCGAGGCTTGCAGCAAGGTCGTGGCGGCGGGAGGCCATTGGGAGACAATGAGATTCTCCTGCCAGGAATATTTTGAAAGGATGACAGCTGATCCGAAGGTATGGGGCAAGCCGACGGCGGCTCTGCTCGGCGCTCTGAAGATGCAGAAGGAGCTTGGGCTGGCTTCCATTGGAGGCAAGGATTCGATGAGTGGATCCTTCGAGACCGAGGACGGGACAATCCACGTACCGCCGACCCTTATCGCGTTCGGTATCACTCCGGTAAAGGCTGACAAGGTGATCTCTCCGGAACTCAAATGGGAGGGAGACCGCCTCTACCTCGTGAAGCATACTCCGCTCGCTGACAGGATGCCTGACACGGAGCAGCTCAAGAGGAACTGGAATCATATTCAGGAAAAGATAGAGGACGGCACGATCGTGGCCGGTTGGGCGGTAGGATTCGGTGGAGTGGCAGAGGCGCTTTGCAAGATGAGCTTCGGCAACGCGTTCGGGTTCGACGTCAACCTTTCGGAGGACGAGCTGTTCAATCTAAGCTATGGTTCCATCGTGGTGGAGACCGACGGCAGCACGCTTGATTTCGAGAACGCGGTCGAGATCGGCACCGTAACTTCCGGTGAGGACGGCAACGTCCGTGTGAACGGGACCAAACTTTCCATCTTCGAGATGATGGATTTCAACGCGTCGCTCTTCGAGAAGGTTTACCCCGCAGTCAGCAAGCCAGACTTCAAGAGGCTGCTGCCTAAGGGCATGGAGGGTGTGAAGCCGTTCAAGGCAAAGAAGGCGGATCTTGAATATAAGGGACCGAAGGTCGATAAGGTTATCGCCTACCTTCCGGTGTTCCCGGGCACAAACTGCGACTACGATTCGGCGAAAGCTTTCCGCAAGGCGGGAGCCGAGATCCGCACTTCCGTGTTCCGCAACCTTTCGGACAAGGATGTGTTCGAGTCAATCGCCCAGATGAAGAAGAACATCGAGGATTGTCAGATCCTGATGCTCAGCGGTGGCTTCTCGGCCGGTGACGAGCCGGACGGAAGCGGCAAATTCATCGCCAATGTACTGAACAACAAGGACATCGCGGAGGCGATCGAGGGACTGCTGTCCCGTGGTGGTCTGATTTTAGGAATATGCAATGGTTTCCAGGCACTTGTGAAGTCGGGTCTGCTGCCTTACGGTGAGCTCGGGAAGGTGACCAAAGACTCCCCTACTCTGTTCCGCAATGACATCAACAGGCACATCTCGCAGATGGTGACGACCCGTGTGGCTTCCACAAACTCTCCTTGGCTCAAGGGGATGGCGATCGGGGATGAATATGCTATTCCGGTGAGCCACGGTGAGGGCAAGTTTGTTTTGAGCGAGGAGTTGGCCAGGGAGTTGTTCGCCAACGGTCAGGTGGCGTTCCAGTACGTTGATCCGCTGACGGATGAACCGACTATGGAGTCGCCTTACAATCCGAACGGATCTTACTATGCCATCGAGGGCATCATCAGCCGCAACGGGCAGATACTCGGAAAGATGGGTCACAGCGAGAGGTACGAGAGGAACCTGTTGAAGAACATAGAGGCCGACCTCGAGCAGCCGCTGTTCGAGAACGCCGTCAGGTATTTTATCGGGTAATAAATGAAGAGGAATATCATTCACGATGGGGTGTCCATCAAGATCTTCGAGACGGATGACCCGCAGAAAGTGATCATACATTTCACGGATGAGATCACGGCGTTCAACAAGATCAAGAAGGCGGTGATCAAGGACAAGGGGATCTACTGCAACGGAATCTCCTGCGAGATCTCCAGACTGCTGCAGAAGGGAGGAGTGCCCACGCACTTCATCGAGCAGATCTCTGACACTGAGCAGCTTTGCTGGAAATCACAGGTGATCCCGATGGAGGTGATCGTCAGGAATGTGATCGCCGGCTCGATGGCACAGAGACTGGGGCTGGAGGAAGGTATCATCCCGAAGGAGCCGGTCTATGACCTCTGCTACAAGTCGGACATCCTCTGCGACCCGATCATCAACGACTACCACGCCGTCGCCCTCGGCCTCGTGAGCAAGGAAGAACTTGAACGGATATATTCATTGACAAAGCAGGTCAACAGCATCCTGACCCCGGTCTTCAAGGAGATCGGCATCACGCTGGTGGACTTCAAGATAGAGTTCGGTCACCTCTGTGACGGCAGTCTCGTGATGAGCGACGACATCACTCCGGACAGCGCCCGCTTCTGGGACATCGCCACGGGAGACCGCCTCGACAAGGACCGCTTCCGCAAGGACAACGGCCATGTCGGCGAAGCCTACATGACGGTCTACGAGCGTCTGACCGGTAAAAGTCGAACCCGACTTTTGAAATATGCTTAAAATGAGCCGACATATTCTTGTAACCATCTGCGTTCTGGCCGCATCCACATTTGCATTGAAGGCGCAGGACTACCAGTCCAGCATCCGCAAGTGGGATGAGGGTCCCCTGACTCTACAGGATTTTCTGGTACGGGACATGTGGACTATCAACGACAATGAATCCTGTCTGCTCACCTACGGCATCAGATGGAACGTCGAGAAAAAGAGATACGGCAACCTCGTGTACCACAGAGACGCCACGGAAGCCTACATGGACAATGTGAACTCCTGGATAAGAACCGGTTACGACACTCCGGCGACACTGAAGTACATGCAGGTCTCCTTTGACATCATCGAACTCACGCGCAGGAAGTTCCAGAACGAGGCTGACACCTCAAGCACGAACTTCCTGACTCTTGCAAACTTCTACAACAACGTCGGCACGAACGCCCTCAACGAGTTCAAAGCCGCATCCAGAATGGGGCAGGACACCACAGTGGTCAATCAGTACCGTTCCAGAATCAGCAAGGCGCTTGATGAATATGTCCTCATAGACTCAGAACCAGACATCCGCTTCCGGAAGTTCGGATTAGGTGTCAGAGTCGGAATAGGCAGCGAGTTCTTCTTCGGCCAAAGCACCGACTATCTCACACCTCTGGGAGGAATGACGTGGGGTTTTGAGATATCCCTGTCACGTTTCAGGTTTAACCTTGACGGGCTGCTTGGCATCGGAGGGGATTACAAGAAAGATTTCCCTTACTCAAAAGCAGACTACAACTGGAGGGAAGGAGACGGTTTCAACGGCGGAAGCATCAACCAGACATTCGGTTATGCGGTAATCGACAACAAAAGGGTCACCATGACCCCAATGGCCGGAATCGGAGTCGGATTCATTGACAGATTCAACGATGATGCCGCCGAAGGCAAAAAGAACGAGGAGATGGCTGGATTCAGAATGCTGGCCGGTGTTGATTTCGACTGGAAAATCAGAAGGTACTACACCAGACTGTCATACGATAAAGTTTACGCCGAATCCAACATCAGGTTCAGGCTATATGCGGCCAGAACCAGTCTGCCTTCACCATGCAACGCATGGAGCATAAACTTCGGAGTGGCGTACGAACTCTACGCAAGAGCGGTAAAATAACATTAATATTTCTGAATATGAGACCTTTATTTCTGACAAATACTCTTACTCGAACGAAAGAGCTTTTCAAGCCGATACAGCCGGGACACGTGGGAATGTACGTCTGCGGGCCTACGGTCTACGGAGAGGCTCACCTCGGACACGCGCGTCCGGGAGTGACCTACGATGTGCTTTTCAAACTGCTCAGGCATCTTGGCTACAAGGTGCGCTACGTGCGGAACATCACCGACGTGGGACACCTTGAGCACGACGCCGACGAGGGAGAGGACAAGATCTCCAAGAAGGCAAGGCTGGAACAGCTTGAGCCTATGGAGGTTGTGCAGACCTACACGTTCCGCTACCACGAGGCGATGCGCCTGCTGAACGTGGCGCCGCCATCCATCGAGCCGAGAGCCTCGGGGCACATCATCGAGCAGATCGAGACCGTCAAGAAGATTCTGGACGCGGGCTACGCCTACGTCTCCAACGGATCCGTGTACTTTGACGTGGAGAAATACAACAAGGATCACCACTACGGAATCCTTTCCGGACGCACTCTGGACGACACCCGTGAAGGAACACGCACACTTGACGGACAGAGCGACAAGAAGGCTCCGTACGATTTCGCCCTTTGGAAGAAGGCCGAGCCGGAACACATCATGCACTGGCCGAGTCCTTGGAGCGAGGGATTCCCGGGATGGCATCTGGAATGCTCCGTGATGGGCGAGAAATACCTCGGCAACGAGTTCGACATCCACGGCGGCGGAATGGATCTGATGTTCCCTCACCACGAGTGCGAGATCGCCCAGAATGTGGCCAGCCGCCACACACAGGGTGTCCACTACTGGGTCCACAACAACATGATCACGATCAACGGCCAGAAGATGGGCAAATCCCTGGGCAATTTCATCACCCTGCCGCAGCTGTTCAGCGGACAGCACGAGAAACTCGCGCAGGCATATTCCCCGATGACCGTCCGCTTCTTCATCCTCCAGGCGCACTACCGCAGCACGCTGGATTTCAGCAACGAGGCACTGCAGGCCGCCGAGAAAGGCCTGAAGAGGGTTATGCAGGCCGCGAAGGATCTCCGGACGCTGGCTTCGGCGGCCGGGATCGCCGACACCGCCAAGGGCACCGAGGGAAGTCCCGTGGACGCCATGCAGTACGGTGAGTTCATCACCGCCACGGCTCCCGACACCTGCACGGCCACTTCCGAGGAGGTCAAGGGAATATTCAATGCTGTCTATGAGGCGCTTTGCGACGACCTCAACACGCCGATAGCGCTGTCACACATCTTCGATGCGGTACGGCTGATCAACTCGGCCAAGGCTGGAGCCCTTCGACAGGCTCAGGGACCGGATGGGCAGACGCTGGAACCGTTAAGCAAGGGTGATTTGGAGACTCTGACGCAGCTTTTTGATGACATCGTGTTCGGTGTCCTCGGCCTGAAGGACGAGTCCGCCACCGAATCCGGCAAGGGTCAGGAGATCGTCTCCGGACTGATGGACATGGTGCTTGAGGAGCGCGCCAAGGCCAAGGCGGCAAAGGACTGGGCGGCCAGCGACGCCATCCGCGACCACCTCAAAGCTTTGGGAATCACAGTGAAAGACACGAAAGACGGAGCCGAGTGGACAATGCAGTAAATCCTGCCTGACTTCCGCTACGGACTCAGCCTTGAACTTCTGAAGCGGCGGCCTTGGCCAATCTGGCAGCCTCCAACGCGGCATGCTCGGCCTTGGCCCTTTCGACGGAGACGGATTTCTTCAAGACAAAGCCCGAACCCAAGTACTTGGTACGGACGTTCTCGTCGGCGGCGAGGGATTCCGGTGTGCCCTGCTGGAGAATCGTGCCTTCGTAGAGCAGATAGGCGCGGTCGGTGATCGCAAGGGTCTCACCCACATTGTGGTCGGTGATGATGACACCGATGTCCTTGTACTTAAGTTTCGCGATGATGAACTGGATGTCCTCCACGGCAATCGGATCGACACCGGCGAACGGTTCGTCCAACAGGATGAACTTCGGGTCGATGGCAAGGGCGCGTGCGATCTCGCAACGCCGTCTCTCGCCTCCGGAGAGCTGGATGCCGAGACTCTTGCGGACTTTCGAGAGGTTGAACTCGTTGATCAGATCCTCAAGCCTTTCCTGTCTCTCGGCCTTGGACATGTCCGACATCTCCATCACGGACATGATGTTGTCCTCAACCGACATCTTGCGGAACACCGAAGCCTCCTGTGGCAGATAGCCGACTCCCTTCTGAGCCCTTTTGTACATAGGGAGTTCTGTGATGTCCTCGTCGTCAAGGAACACACGTCCTCCGTTCGGGACTATCTGCCCTGTGATCATGTAGAAACTGGTGGTCTTCCCCGCTCCGTTCGGGCCGAGGAACCCAACGATCTCTCCCTGGTTGATCTCCATCGAAACGCCTTTCACGACGGTTCTGATGCCATATTTCTTGACGAGGTTCTCGCAATGAAGTTTCATCTTGTCTCAAATCTAATTGTAAATCACTATCTTGTCTCAAGGCCGAAATCCTTGACGAGGTTCTGCACCTCACCGTTCTGTCCCATCAGGACCGTGGCCTTTTCCTGATCTGTGTAAGGCTGGACGCCTTTGTCCTCCACAGGAATGACCCCCACCTCAAGACGGATTCTGGACGACCCGGCTTTCTTCCGCAAAATTCCTTCCAAAACCAAGAGACGGTTCTCCCGGATCCATTTTTCCTGCGAGGCGTTGCTGACCTTGAACGTCAGTTCCTTGTAGCCGTCCTTGGTCTCAATGCTGACCTCCGCGTTCTGAAGGGTGTTGGCAAGTCGAGGGCTCGAGGCGTACTCCGCAGGGATGGTCTTCCAAGCCTCCAGCAAGGCACTGTCCTCAGGAATCACATCCGCGATCGGCGCAGCCTCATTGACGACTTTCTTATTCTCTTCCTCCTCGATCATCGAATTGAGCGACAGTGACGCTCCTGTCTTCAGCGGCTTCCTTCTCGCCCTCGGAGCAGGATTCTCCTCAGCAATGACCTGCGAACCAACGTTCTCTACAGCCACATCATTTCCGGTCGCCGAGTCAGCGGTTTCGGTCACCGAACTTGTCGAAGTGACCGCACTTTCAACAGGCCTATCCGAAGCCGCTTCGATGGTTGGTGAGTTTTGTCGAACCACAGGCTCAGCGACCGCCCCGACCGCTCCCGGTTCCCGTGCGGCGTCCGCCGACTGCGGTTCTGTCAGGCCGTGGCCGCCCGTGGCCCCGTGAACGGGTGTCACCTGCGGCGCAGGTGACGGGATGGAGCGCGAAGCGCGGAAGTCTGGTGAACCGCTGCCGGCGGATGCCGTCCCCACAGCAACCTTGGCCGTTCCAGCATCCGGAGCCTTCATCAGGAAACTAAGCTTCATCAAGGCGAACTCAATATGAAGCCGAGGATTAACCGCCTGTTTGTACCCGGCCTCGCAAGCGGAAGTGACACTCAACGCATCATACAAAAACTTCAGCGAACAACGTGAAGCCTGCTCCTCATATCTCGCCTTCAGCGAATCCGGCAACTCCAGCAAAGCCCCAAGGCCACCGTTCTTCGTCACCATCAAATCCCTGAAATGTGAACTCAGCGCCGCGCAAAAATGAAGTGCGTTAAACCCTTTGGACAGGATCTCGTCAAACTTCAGCAAAGCCGTACCGTAATCCCCCGCCAGAAAAGCGTCCACCAGGTTGAAACTATAGTCATAGTCAAGCACGTTGAGATTTTTCAGAACCTCCTCGTATTTCACATCCGTCCCGCAGAACGCCACCGTCTGATCAAAGATCGTAAGAGCGTCACGCATAGCCCCGTCGGCCTTCTGCGCTATCACATGCAATGACTCATCGTCTATATTCACACCCTCCTTCCCCGCTATCATCCTGAGGTTGCCCACGATGTCCGGAACCGAGATCCTGTTGAAGTCGTAAGTCTGGCAACGCGAAAGGATCGTCGGCAGAATCTTATGCTTCTCGGTGGTGGCAAGAATGAATATGGCGTGTGCCGGCGGCTCCTCAAGTGTCTTGAGGAAGGCGTTGAACGCGGCCGTGGACAGCATGTGTACCTCATCGATGATATAGACGCTGTACTTCCCCACCTGCGGCGGAATCTGCACCTGGTCCATCAGATTCTTGATGTCATCCACACCGTTGTTGGAGGCGGCGTCCAATTCATGAATACAATATGACCGTCCCTCCTGGAAAGACCGGCAGGACTCACACTCGCCGCAAGGCTCCATGTCCGGCGAAGGATTGGAGCAGTTGATGGCCTTCGCGAATATTCTCGCCGTGGTCGTCTTCCCCACTCCACGCGGGCCACAGAACAGATAGGCATGCGCCAGTTTCCCCCTGATTATGGAATTCTTCAGGGTCTGGGCGATGTTATCCTGACCGATGAGGGACTCAAATGAATCAGGACGGTATTTTCTTGCCGATACGATGTATTCAGACATAACAACGTTCAAATCTTAGGGAGTGGTTGTCCGCACCAAGTTTTGTAAGGCAAATTTACGCAATATTTTGTACATTTGTGCCGCACGGCATGAAGTATGGAGTTTTTTGTCGGCGCAAACGGTTTACACGTCCGGGACCGCATGAATATTCCCGGGCAAGCATTTTTGAATGACAAACAAATACTGAACATGAAAAGATTCTTTCAAATACTGGCCTGTGCCATCGCCGGGCTGCTTTTGGCCACTGACGCTTTCGGTCAGGCACAAATCACCACAAGGAGGGAAAAACTCAAGGATTTCACCTCCAAGACCACAAAGGTCGTCCTGACAGGTGACGAATTCCTTGACGAGGCTCTGAAAGAGAGTGTCGCCTCCACATGGACCGTCTCCCCTTACGAGTTCTGCACCAACGAGGAGTTCCAAGGCATCAAGACAAACGACAATTTTTATTTCCTGATGGTCGTCAAAGGCCAGTTCCGCAGGGAATCCGAACCTGGCATCGACCTGCTCACCCTTGTCAAAGGAGGAGAAGGAGCGGAAAAATCCATCAGCGACATGTTCGAGGTCGTGAACTTCCCTCTGCGCCCGACCGAAGATCCGTCCGGGCGCGAGTTCGTGCTGCTCCCGGCGTTTCTGAAAATCATCCAAGATCACACCATCAGCCTCACAGACACGGAGATGAAGGCATATTCAAGCCTCGGAGCAAAAGACTCCAAGAAACTTAGAATCAAAAGAATCTTCTTCTGGTCCGAGGATTTCGCCCCTCAGGTTGACGAGCAGACCAAGCGTTCGCTCGACGAGGACATCCTCATCAAGGAAGATGAGGACGAGGTGGATGAGATCTTCTCGGAAGGGACCTTCAACACTGTCGTAAGTTATGTCGTGGCCCCTTCCGAGCCCGTGAACGGATCCATCTGCTACAAGATGCTCATCGGCTCCGACAACCACGAGCTTTACTATTTCAAAAAGCATAAGATAACCGCCAAAAGCGGCAAGGGATTCCTCTCCAGCGACATCAAATCTATCAAACTTCTAAGGAAATAATGATTGTAGGGACGGCGGACTGCGGACTGAGATATGCGGTCAAGAGAAGCGGCAATGCGGTAGGATACTGCTCATTGACAATCAAATGCGGGACAAGGGACGAGGGTTGTTTCCACAGCGGGATCGCCCATTTCACCGAACATACCCTGTTCAAGGGAACCGAGCGCAAAAGTGCCAAAGTCATAAGCGGCTACCTTGACAGACTCGGCGGCGAATTGAACGCGTTCACCACCAAAGAAGAGATTGTGATCCATTCCACGGTTCTCAAGGAGGATCTCGGCAAGGCCGCGTCCCTGCTACTTGAGCTGGCGACCTGCCCTACATTCCCGGAAGAAGAGATAGCCGTCGAAAAAGGTGTGGTGATCGATGAGATCAACTCCTACAAAGACTCCCCCGCAGATGATGTCTATGACAAGTTCGAGGAGGCCTTGTTCGCAGGGCATCCTCTCGGGCGTTCGATTCTCGGAACGGCTGCCAGTGTGAAAAAGATCACAAGCAAGGAGCTTAGGCAATTCACAAAAGAGCATTTCGTGCCAATGAATATGGCTCTTGCGATAGTGGCCGACATTGACGAGAAAAAGTTGGAGGAGAGCGTGCTCAAGCTGGTAGGCAAGGTGTTCAAAAATGAACCCGCGACTGGTGGCGAACGCATTGTCACCCCGATTCCGGTCAAGCCCGCCTTCAACAAGCAGGTAGAGAAAAGGAACCATGAGGTCAACGCCGTCATCGGGAACTTCGCTCCTTCGTTTGACAACACAGAGGAGCGTTTCGCGGCCATCCTGATGAGCAACATCATCGGTGGGCCGGCATCCAATTCCCTGCTGAACAGCCTATTACGGGAGAAAAACGGATGGGTTTACGGTGTCGAGTCGTCATATTCACAGTACACAGAATCAGGCATAATGACAATCAGTCTCGGGTGCGAGCGAGGCAACTTGGAAAAATGTCTGGATGCGATCTGGAAGGTTATCCGGAAGATGCAGGACGAGGAATATTCCTCCGTCAAGCTGAAGGCCGCGAAAAAGCAGTTCCTCGGCCAGCTCGCCATCAGCTCCGACAACGGTGAGTCCCAGTGCCTCTCGATGGGGAAAAGCCTCGTGTCGTTGGGAACCATATTCACGGACAGGCAGAACATTGAGGCGATCGAGGCGGTGACCTCCGAAGGCATAAGGAACGCAGCTTTGAGAATATTCAACCCTGAAAGCACCTCTTCCCTGATTTTCCTGTAGGCAAGGTGCGGCCACAAATCTTATGAATATGGAATCTCCGGCAGACAAATATCTTAGAGAACATTCCTCACGCCAGAGCGAGGCCCTGGACTGGATCGAGAAACAGACCAACATCCACACGAACTACCCTCGGATGCTGTCGGGGGCGGTCCAGGGTCGCCTGCTGACAATGCTGGTGGAGATCTCGAAGGCGAAACGCATCCTTGAGATCGGCGCGTTCACCGGCTATTCCGCCACCTGCATGGCCTACGGACTTCCGGAGGACGGCCACATCGACACCCTTGAGATCAACGACGAATTGGAGGATCTGATGCGCGAAGGCTGGTCAAGGGCCGGGGTGGCGGACAAGATCACCCTGCACATCGGGGATGCATGCGAGACGCTCTCCACGTTGGAAGGTCCCTATGATCTGGTCTATATGGATGCCAACAAACGGGAATATGTCACCTACTACAATCTGGTCTTCGGTCTTGTGAGGCCAGGCGGCCTGATCCTGGCCGACGATGTCCTTTGGGACGGCAAACTCTGGCAGGATCCCGTCCCGCAAGACAAGCAGACCCAAGGCATCATCGCCTTCAATGACCTCATAGTCAACGACCCCCGTGTAGAGTCCGTTCTCCTCCCCCTCCGCGACGGCCTCAATGTCATCCGCAAACTGTAAGCTAGTCAACCAAGAGGACCATGACACCTCTTGACCGGCAACCTATATTTATCTCACACTGAAGGCGAAGACGCAGTGGCTGGTGTAGGTTTCACTCGGACGAAGGATGGCTGACAATCTCAACGTCATCATCATTTAGGCCTTATGACCTTGATGAAATCCTGTCGCTTCCCATTTTTGTATCCCACACAGTACGACACCATCTGATCCTTGTATCCCGCCATGAACCACGCATTCCCCTCTGGAGTCCAGACGCTGTCAAGTTGACTATCGACCTTGATTTTTTGGGCATTGGCATTCAGGACACTACTCAATAGTTTTTGTGTTTTAACAATCTCCATTCTATGTTGGATCAGAATATGAGATTTTCTCGATTATTCCTTTGCGCACAAACAGAAACACCTTACCGTCTTGCTCTGGAAATAAAACATATGGAATATAGTAGCTAAAAGGCTTAAGCCATTCTGCGACAATAGGTTTTCCGTACGTAAAATCATCTAATTTTGACAATTTATCACCCACTTTAATTCCTCCTTTAATAAGGAATGTCAATGCAGAAAACGAATTGTCAGAAAGAGTAAAACCGCAGAAATAGCCACCATTGCAAAACTCAAAATAGCACTTACCTTTTTTGTAAGTTTCAGTAACTTCGTAATCACCGCCATTGGAACTCTGCTTCTCATACTTATCGGGCAATCCAAATTTGGCAACAAATTGCGAATAATCCAACACTTGACCAATCTTCACTCCTTCCACATCAATGCTTTTTGCCCTGAACTCATCATAAAAATCCTGTGCGTTAGCCGTCACGTACAAAAACGCAACTGCACATATTGTCACTATCGTTTTAAATATATTCATGTTTTATTCACCTGATTGTAAAGTTCTATATACACTCATCTTTTATCTAAATCATATTGGATCCGAATAGCTTATGGAGCAAATTATGCCATCCTTTACCGAGAGGAACACCAGATCATCCAGATAATCATAAAACAACGTATATGTGACAAAACCATCTTTCGGCTCAAGCCATGACGCGACCTTGGGCTTTCCATACTTAAAGTTGTCCAAACTCGACAGTTTGTCGCCCACACGGATGCCACCTGGAATCCACAATGTCAGAGCGGCATAACGATTGTCATCCAATACGAATGTACCAAAAACGCCATTGTTTCTACAAGAAAAGAAGTTTCCGCCAACATCATAATACTCGGCTATACTAGGGCAGCCGGATTCTCCGACATCCTTTTGCTCATATCTGTCCGGCTTCCCGAACTTCGCCACAAACTGGTCGTAAGTCATCTTATGACCAATCTTCATACCTTCCACATCAATGCTTTTAGCCCGGAACTCATCCCAAAAATTCTGTGCGCTAACTGCCACGTATAAAAATGCTGTCAAGCATATTGCCACTATTTTCGCATTCATAATTCTCTTTTTCTACATCGAAGAAGAATAATGTATATTTTGAATCACACCATCTTTCACGGACAGAAAAACCAAGTCATCCAAATAATCATAAAATAGCACATAGTCCACAAGTCCATCTTCTGGTTTAAGCCAAGATGCAACCTTGGGCTTTCCGTATTTGAAGTTGTCCAGCTTTGATAGTTTGTCACCGACACGAACACCTCCGGGAATCCACAATGTCAGAGCGGCAAATCGATCGTCCATTAAAAAGAATTCATTAAATGTGCCATTATTTATGAATGAAAAAGAGTTCTTCCCTACCCAATAATATTCATCTAAGTAAGAGTAGCCATCTCCTTCTGATTTATCCTGTTTATATCGATCTGGCTTCCCGAACTTCGCCACAAACTGGCCGTAAGTCATCTTCTGATCAATCTTCACACCCTCCACATCAATGCTTTTAGCCCTGAACTCATCATAAAAATCCTGAGCGTTGACTGTCACGTACAAAAATGCTGTCACGCATATTATCACTATCTTCCTAAACATATTCTATATTGGATCAGAATACCGAATATTATGAATTACGCCATCCTTCACAGACAAATACACAAAAGCATCCAAAAAATTATAGAATAAGACATATTCCACAAAGCCATTCTCCGGTTTCAGCCAAGAGGCTTCTTTCGGTTTACCATATTTGAAATTATCCAACTTTGACAGTTTATCTCCTACGCGAATCCCTCCAGACACCCACAAAGTAAGGACTGAAAAATTATTTTCATTTATGGAAAAGCCACTAAAAGTCCCGTTATCCTGAAAATAGAAAACGTCCTGACCAACTTTATAATATTCGTCAACATTCGACTCGCAAGCTTCTCCTGAATCACTTTGAGTATATTCCGTTGGTTTCCCGAACTTAGCCACGAACTGGTCGTAGGTCATCTTCTGGCCAATCTTCATACCTTCCACATCAATGCTTTTAGCCCTGAACTCATCATAGAAGTCCTGAGCGATCATCGTAACAGCGGGCAACGCCAACAAGCAAATTACCAACACCTTTCTCAATATGTCTCTTCTTTTTGTCATTCTACATCGAAGAAGAATAGTGTATAATTTGAATCACACCATCTTTCACGGACAGAAAAACCAAATCATCCAAATAGTCATAGAATAGAACATATTCCACAAGACCATTATGAGGTTCAAGCCAAGATGCCACTTTAGGCCTTCCGTATTTGAAATTATCAAGTTTCGAAAGCTTGTCACCAACACGAATGCCACCAGAAATCCACAGAGTTAGAGCAGAAAATCTATCATCTCTTAAAAAGAACTCACAGAATGTACCATTCTCCGTAAATGATAAAAAATTTTTTCCTACCCAATAGTATTCATCAAGACAAGGGCTACCCGGATCTCCAAGTTCGTTTTGTTCATATCTGTCTGGTATCCCGAACTTCGCCACAAACTGGTCGTAAGTCATCTTATGATCAATCTTCACACCCTCCACATCAATGCTTTTAGCCCTGAACTCATCATAAAAATCCTGAGCGTTGACTGTCGCACACAAAAATGCAAAAAGGCATATTCCAATTATCTTTTTGAACATATTCATTACGAATTTATAAAAAATTAACTTTATCTTCAGTATCGCACTCCACGCCAACTATCTTTCCACCAATAATTTTTTTGGAGGAAGGATCACCGTCTTTCCAATTTACGAAGCCGTTGATTATCTCCTCTGGGTTAGCATACACATATCCTCCATTAGAATTCTTCACCATATAAACAAAGTGTAGATGCTTGTTCGTCACATTGTATGCGTTTCCTGTCCTCCCAGTGTAGCCTAATAATTCTCCCTTATAAATCGCATCACCAGGTTTGAACACATCCCCTGTACGAGGATTTATAGCAACGGACAAAATCTTAGGAATGCTTTCATACATAATTGGTTATTTGAATAAGTTTTTGGCAATATAGGAAATAAAACGGAAACATGCAAAACATATTAACGTTTTATATTATTTTCTTTCAACACATTGAATTTTAAATACAATTACAATTCATGCGGCCGGAGGACGGCCACATCGACACCCTTGAGATCAACGACGAATTGGAGGATCTGATGCGCGAAGGCTGGTCAAGGGCCGGGGTGGCGGACAAGATCACCCTCCACATCGGCGCCCCCCGTGTAGAGTCCGTTCTCCTCCCCCTCCGCGACGGCCTCAACGCCATCCGGAAACTATAAAGGTCTCCGGAGTTCTCATTTAGGCCTTATGATCTTGATGAAATCCTGACGTTTCCCATCCTTGTAGCCCACGCAGTATGACAACATCTTGTCTTTGTATCCTGCCATCGGCCAGTCGCTGGCAGATGGCTCAACCGCATCTAATTCCTTTTCAAAATCACTTTCAACATTAATCACACTCCAGGTCCTTGCCCTATCCACTGACATCAACAACGATGTTCTCGCTTTATAAGTCAGCGGAATAATCTTCGTATAAACCACATCTCCATATTGATAGATTTCAGCAGGGATGTAGTTCCTGAACGGCCTTCTTATGTCCCATATAGAAGATACGAGTCCGGCGTGTTTACCTATGAGCCTATAATAATTTGCCCTATGTCCCTCCCAAATACCGATCACATCCTCACCAGACACCACGTCACTCATTAATCCTTTGCTTGAATGTATGGTATCAGTCACGAAGGAGGCAGGATTCATAACTACGACCTTATCTTTTGACGAATATATAACTCCATCACTCAAGAAGGATAACTGACCGAAAGTAACGATGCTTCTGGTCACCGAGGATGGGGATGTCATCCAATTTTGCCCTCCATCAACAGAGCAAAGGATAGCATAACCTTCATCAAGCGTCAGCAAAGCGACCAACGTGCCATCATCCTGCACGTCAAACCGAAAAATCCCATTCCTGTTATCAAGAATTGTTTCCCACGTCTTTCCGACATCATTCGACATCATTATAACTCCGCCGTTGTTCGGATCTGTGCTTAAAAAACATCCATAGAATCGGTCTTTTGATTTTGCGATAGACCGACATAGCAGATTGCCGACAGATCCCCTCCTCTTCCAATTCTTCCCACAATTAGATGTCACATAAAAGGATGTCTCATCACCATTAAAAGCAGCAAGCAAACCACAGGTATCCGAATAAACCAACATCTTATTCGGTCCATATCCATCACCTATGCCGCTCTCTACCGGATAAGTTTCTATCTCCCAATTAACGTCCGTGCCATATCCGGCAACTGTACTCCAACCAGTCCGGATGTAGCAGGAAGAACACACAAGGGTAAGGAATACCACCAATAGAACCTTCTTCGCCATTATTAGATGAATATCAATAGTTTATGTCAAAACCATCAACGGTGTCGTAAAAACAGGTCGCCCACACGAACACCTCCAGAAATCCACAATGTAAGAACTGATAACCTTTTGTCCTTTATGGAAAATCCACAAAAATTCCCATTATTCCTAAAATAAAACACATCTTTCCCAACCCTGTAATATTCATCAAGAGTAGGAGTCCCCTCTTCTCCAGAATCAGAATCACTTTGAGTATATTCCGTTGGCTTCCCGAACTTCGCCACAAACTGGTCGTAAGTCATCTTCTGATCAATCTTCACACCCTCCACATCAATGCTTTTAGCCCTGAACTCATCATAAAAATCCTGAGCGTTTGCTGCCATATATAAAAGTGCAGCCAAACATATTGCCATTTTCTTCATAAACACATTAATCTTCCCTTTCTGTCAGACCATGAATGTCTCATATAAACTCATATGTTCCCCAAAATCATATTGGATCGGAATAACTTATGGAACAGATTATGCCATTCTTTACCGAGAGGAACACAAGGCCATCCAAATAATTATAAAACAGTGTATATTTGACAACACCATCTTTCGGCTCGAGCCAAGATGCGACCTTGGGTTTCCCATACTTAAAGTTGTCCAGACTCGACAGTTTGTCGCCTACACGAACACCTCCAGAAATCCACAATGTAAGAACTGATAACCTTTTGTCCTTTATGGAAAATCCACAAAAATTCCCATTATTCCTAAAATAAAACACATCTTTCCCAACCCTGTAATATTCATCAAGAGTAGGAGTCCCCTCTTCTCCAGAATCAGAATCACTTTGAGTATATTCCGTTGGCTTCCCGAACTTAGCCACGAACTTGTCGTAAGTCATCTTCTGGCCGATCTTCACACCTTCAACATCAATGCTTTTAGCCCTGAACTCATCCCAAAAATTCTGTGCGCTAACTGCCACATATAAAAATGCTGTCAAGCATATTACCACTATTTTCTTAAACATATTCATTAAAGATATAATTTAATGATTACTAAAGTCTCGACAACCGAAGCAAGCACGATTAACACTGTCGGAGAGGACTTTGGCGACCATTTACTCGGACAGGGTGCTGAACACAGGTCGCCGGAGTCATCGTTTCGGTCTTATGACCTTGATGAAATCCTGCCGTTTCCCGTCCTTGTAGCCCACGCAGTACGACACCATCCGGTCTTTGTACCCGGCCATGAACCACGCATTCCCTTCCGGAGTCCAGACGCTGTCAAGTTGGTTGTCAATCTCTGATTTTGTGGACACTTGCGTCCAGGTCCTGGCCCGATCGGTCGAGGCAAACATCTTATATTTCGGATGATAACCTGGACGTAAAACAGAAGTATAAACAACATCATCGTCCTGATAAATTTCTTCCGGTATATAATCTGATAACCGGCTCTCGAATTTTATCCTTGATAGAAAGGCCAATGAATCACCTACCACCCGGAAATAATCCGCTTTACCCCCGTTCCAAACCCCGATTACATCATCACCCTTGATTATCTGTACCATAGAATAAAAATCAGAATGGATTGTGTCAACGGCTTGCCGTTCAGGTGATATTTCCAAAACAATATTCCTGTTTCCATATTCCCCAACCATAATCTCACCTCCCGAGAACGCCGAAGTAAAGGGAACCTCAGGCTCTAATATTCTCCATCCTATCCCCATATCGTTTGAAATGTGAATCGTATAATTAATCTCGGAAGAGTCTTTACCTTCTTCCTTTTTCTCAGTGCATAACTGAAAAGCTATCGTACTGTCAACAACCATCAAATGCTCCACATTACCGTCAAAAGCAAACAAATCCGTCCAATTAAGTCCATAATCCTTCGACTGAAGGATCTTACTGGAACTCAAGACACGGTTATAATCACGAACGGAGCAATATAGAACATCATTGTCCGCCAAGATTTCCTCGCAAACAAAGTTCACATCAAGTTCAGAACAGTACACCCAGTTTCTTCCTCTGTCCGAAGTAAAGAAGAATGTATTCCGTGGCTCGTCAAGATCCCAAGCCACAAGCACCCACTCTTCATTCGAACAAAGCAATAATTTCCAAGGACGATATCTATTTCCGATCCCACTCTCCACGTAATAAGTTTTGACCTCAAAATCAGTTTGCCCTTCATTGCGCCTCCTCTCGCCAGTCCTGATCCAGCAAGAGGACAACGCCATAGCAAGTAGAAAAATCAGTAAAATTTTCTTAGACATCACAAAGGCGATTTAGTAATCTATGTCAAAGCCATCTACCGTGTCATAGAAATAGTTCACAATTTCCTCAAAGAGAATATCACGAAGTTCATTAAATCTCTCTTGATCAACATACAGCGAGCCACTTCTTGTTGTAATTTTAGAGCAATAGTCGTACAGTGATTGTTTTATACTGTCCCAATTGTTCTTTATATACGAGGCATCTTTTATGCATACATCAGGATGCTTGATATAGTAATCAATTTGAGCTTTCACTACCTCATATATTTGATTTCTGCCCAATTTAGAAAAAATATCCTCATATTCAACAGTCATAATAATTTTTAATTTGTCGCCGACATTCAGATTTAGCAGTCCTCCTTCTAAATATGCATCGGGATGTGTTTTAAATGCCACAGCCATCAAACGTTCAGGATTATCTTCAATTGTAGGATCTGATTGTAGTTGACACTCTAATTTTTCTTGAAGTAATCGCATCGTCCGATTTATCCATTCTTTTAGATCGGCAGAAGCATCTTTCGTTTTTCCCAAATCAGAAAACGCATTGCAATATTTAAATCCATAAGATATATAGTAAATCTCCGTGACTGCCTTATCTTTATACCTGAACAGATAGTCATCGTATCTTTTCTTATAATATTCTGCCTGACCAAAGCATGACGAACAATCAAGTGGTCTGACAGGCTTATTATCAGAACCGCCGCCGTTATCCTTTGGCGGTCTGGTATTACCTCCACCTCCACTTCCTGCACCACCTCCGCCTCCTCCGTCCCAAGGATAGTCATCAATGCCGGTAGTGTCGGAAGGCGCTATCGAAT
>ENA-ORSK01000910-ORSK01000910.1-human-gut-metagenome-genome-assembly--contig:-NODE-910-length-26737-cov-7.705082_pt1 | contig 26737 bp, 30 predicted proteins | sample MGYA00242192_ERZ509159 | MGnify/ENA primary metagenome ERZ509159 (study PRJEB26280, sample SAMEA2338663) | human gut metagenome | biome: human gut; feature: human-associated habitat; material: faeces...
ATGCGCTGGGCCGCCGCAGACACATCGGCGTCGAACAGCTCCTCCAGCGCGCCCGCATCGTCCTCCAGTCCAAAATACAGATCCACCAGGGCGGCCCGGTGCCCCTGTCCCCGCAGGGCCTCGGTCACCATCGTCCCCGTGGAAAGAGATACGTTTCGTTCCGGGGAGAGTCCCCCCGCCAACACGACGATCTTCATAACACACCTCGAAACAGAGAGATAATAGAATGATACGCACTAGTTTCCGGGAACACCGATTCCGCTACGCTGAAATCCGGCATTTACTCCGCTCTGGATAAAGTGTTTTCCGCTAAACTGGCCGATAAAATCACCGGGGAAATCATGGACATGATTACCGACCTGGCGGGTTCCGCCAAGGACCCGGACAAGCTGCTTGCCGCAGAAAAGCTGGTGCTGGACAGCATCAAAGCCGGGCTTGACATGTCGGAAACGGTCGTAGTACAGTAAGGGCCGTCCTGACAGACGCACAGGATAAAGCCCAGTTGAAATCATGAGAGAGATGGCAGCCTGTCGGGGGAGTGGCGTGTAAAATCCCCTGACAGGTTGCTTTTTTCTTGTTGACCTTCATATCCCTGCCTCGCAATATTCCGGTGTATGCCGTTTGTTCGTGTTGTGAAAAAAGTTCCGGCCGCCCGCCTGGCGCCCATAGTAAAAAAAACGGTTGACTCGCTAACCGGAAAAATCGTCTTCTGGAAAACCCCGGAAGGCAAAACGTTGGCGGGAAAAGTGGCCTCGGTTCACGGCGGCGCAGCTTCGGTGCAACTGGCCGCCCCCTGCGGGAAAAAAGAGCTTATGCTCTCGGATGCTACCGTCACCCTTCCTGCGGACCTTCTGGGAACGGTTGACCTTCCCGTGCATTCCGGTACTGCCAAGGCATGGGAGCAGTCATCGTTTTTCAAAAAGTTCGTCGCCATCACGGAAAAGGACGAGGGCACGGAACGGGTTAAAGACTACCTTAACGTCACCATTGAGGGCTACGGCTCCACGTTTGAAAACTTTACCAAAGCCGACCGCGCCGGGGATAAGATTCTTCCTTCCGCGTTCGATGAGACGCTGGACGATTTCCGGCGCAATCCGGTGATGCTCCGGGACCACTGGATGGACACCGACCATACGATAGGCAAGTGGACTTCTGTGGAGACAGACGCTAAGGGCCTCCGCATGGTAGGGCAACTTTCCAACGCTGACGACGTGCGGGATGTCCGGTTTAAGATTGCCGAGGGCATATTGACTACCCTGTCCATTGGCGGCCTCTTTCTTTATCAGGACGACAGTTCCACCATCGAAAAGATTTACCTGTATGAAACATCCGTGGTTGTCGTGCCATGCAATCCGGACGCGACCTTTGCCGTGCGCTCGCTGGACATTGACACAGTTACCAAGGCATTTGATTTCAGGAGATTTTTTTCATAATCAGCTTTCTTGCTCCGGATTGTCACAGCCGGAATGTGAGGGATAAATAAGGGAAACGCAAGGGACCGGAACGCGCCGGGGGAGGCGCCCCCCCGCAATCCTTTGAGCATTTTCCGCTTCGTATATAGGAGAATATTGACGGGATGTACCCGCTTCCTGCTCCGCTCTCTGCCGGTGTCCGGGAAGCGGGTTTTCCTTTACTGGAATTGCTCGCGCCGATACTATGGCGGGGCAATGATTGATAGAACTCAAGCCAGAAAAGACCCGCAGGCATTCATACGTGCCATTGATTCCATGCATGATGCCCTGGAAACCGCCACCAGAAGTTTGCGCCGTGGGGCGCAGGTGTTCCGGTTTTCCGATTCCAAGGGGAACTACCCTCGCATTGATGACCTCTCCGCCGCCGAACGGTCGGAGTTCCAGAAGAAACTTGCCGCCGTGTCGGATGCATTGCAGGATTTATATGCCTTTTTCGGATTTCCGGAAGACGTGCCCCCGGTGAAAACCGTCCTGCACCATATTCTGGATATCACGCCGGTTATTGCTGCTGCTGCCCCAAAAGTAATGGAGCCTGCACCCTGCGCCAAACCGCCAACGCAAGCGCAGAAATCATGCCCGCTGGCAATCGCTACGCAGGCCGAGCAGGACAAACAACGCATGGAAATTATCAAAGTAGAGGTGGACTAAAAATTTGCAATCATTGCAAATTTTATTGACGCCCTACTGCCCCTTTGTTAGTCAAACGTTAAGCACATGCGTATTTTTTACATGCAGCGCGTCCAGAAATCCGCGAAAGTACGGCGGGGCTGTCTGTGAGGAATGATTGCAGCATTTTCGCTTAACAGTCTCTAACCGCTACAAAAAAAACAATGTTGACCGAAGAACAGAAAAAGCGCCTTGCCGCTCTCCATATCAAGGATGCCGCAGCCCTCACCGAACAGGAACAGAAGGAACTTGCCGCACTGACCACTATGGCCGAAGTGGACGGGTTGTCTATTGACGACGCCTTTATGGCACAGTATGGCCCGACCGAAGACCGCCCCCTGACCGGCGACGAACTGAAAAAGCACATTTCCGACGCTGTAACCGAGGGTCTGAAACACTACTCCGGGAATATGGACGTGTCCAAGCTGGCCGAGGAAATCACGAAAAGCCTGAACATTCCGGACACCGGGAAGGGGATTGCCCCAGAAGACCTGAAATCCGCGGTGGCTTCCGCCCTCAGCGCAGAAGCTATCATTGAGAGCCTGCAAAGCAAGCTGCCCACCGTACCGGGCGAGGACCAAATCAAGAAACTAGTGGAAGAAGTTGTGAACGCTAACCTGCGCAACCAGTCCAAGAACTTTTACCCCGTTGATGAAGACATCAACGTGCCGCTTTCCGGCCACAAGGGCAACCTGTCCGTGGCAGAATACCAGCTTCTGAACATCTGCAAGATGACCGGCAAGGTTATCGACGCGAAAAACGTTCCCACGGACATCAATGACGGCATCCCCGAATCCGTCCGGAAGTCCGCTGAACAGGCCGGGGCCAAGTTCGTTCAGTCGCTGAGGATGGGCCGGAAGGAGGTGTTCACCACCGGCGACGGGCACATCTTCCCATCCGACTTGTCCAGCACTCTGCTTTACAGGCTGTATCTTGAGTCCCAGTTGGCCGCCGCGCTGATTTCCCAGGAAATTCCGATGCCGACCGACCCGTACACGCTGCCTATTGCCACCACCCGCATCAAGTACCGCAAAGGTTCCGAAGCCCCGGCTACTACGACTGCGGATAAAATCGGTCTGTCCGACGTTACGCTGAAAACGGCGAAACTTATCGGCATCACCGATTTCTCCTATGAAGCGGCCGAAGATTCCATCATTCCGGTGCTTCCCATGCTCATGGATGACCTGGCCAAAGGTGCGGTGGAATCCCTGGAAAACGCCATCATCAATGGCGACACGGCGGAAACCCACCAGGACAAGGACACCACGGCAGCCGACGATGCCGCCAAGCTGTTTGACGGCCTCCGCAAGTTCGCCCTGGCGCAAGCTTCCTGCAAGGTTGACATGGCAACCGGCGGCATCTCCGCCGCGTCCATTCTCAAGATGAAGGCCTCTATGGGCAAATACGGCCTGCGCCCCTCCGACCTGCTTCTGGTCGTGTCTGCTTCCGGCTACAACACCATGCTTGGGCTGGATGAGACGCTGACCGTGGACAAGGCGGGGCCGGGGGTCGCAAGAATCCTTACTGGCGTTGTGCCGTCCATCTACAACATCCCGATTATTGTGTCGGAAGCCATCAAGGCCACCAACACCTCCGGCGTTGTGGATGCCACGGACACCAACAACATCAAGGATTCCCTGCTTCTGCTCTACAAGCCGTCGCTGATTCTCGGTTCCCGACGAGGTTTCACCGTGGAATCCGAAGTGGACAAGAAGCGCCAGGTCAACAGCCTGATTGCTTCCTTCCGCAGGGACTTCAAGCTTAAGGAGCCGCTTTCCAGTGCGCCTACGGTCATTCTCGGCTACGGTGCGCCCATCCTGTAAATCTGTGTGACCCCATAGATTACTTGTAATCTGTATTTTAGCCGGGAGGCATACATTGTATGCTTTCCGGCTTTTTCTTTGATTTTCAATTTTTTCCATCTCACCCACCGCATGAATTCACAGCAAATCAAGTTTTGGGCGCAACAGCACCCGGCGCTGGTCTGCGCCAATTTCATTGCCGACGCTTACGCCCTCGGCGCGGAAGAACTCAACCTGCTGACGGAAAAGCTTGACCGGAAAAGCCAGCTCGGAAAGCCGAAAAAAGTGCTAATCCGGACGTTGCAGCTTTTGAAATACCCGTCAATGGACGTAGCCCAGGCTTTTGACACCACGCCTAAGTACATCACTTTGATATGGGGCAAGGTGCGGAAAGACCCGGAACTGGAACTGGTGGCGAACCGTATTTACCAGAAAACGATGCAAACGATTAACCGTGTGAAACCGTAATTGCCGGAAAAAAAGGTTTATCTTGTATTTTGGCTATTTTTTTTTACCGTTGCAGTCATGAGAAATGCTACCTACCTAGGCCCCACAAAAAATATCGGCCGGTTTGGAATCTTACGAAAAAAGGATGTCGTATCTTTATACGAGTACGAAATCGAATCCATTGCCGGAACTAAGATTTTCCAGGTATCTGAATTGAGTTTTGGCGATTCCGTCCCTGAAAACGTCCAGCCGCTGGGAACCCCCGCTTACGACCTCCGCACCGTCCCCTGGAACCACCCCCATTTGTTTAAGTGGCTGAAACGCCGTGGACACCAGACGTTGAAAAACATTGCCTGCGCCATAGAAAGCCTGGGCATCCAATTGACTTTAGACAGCCGGAAATCGGCCCTGTCCATAGCTGATGCCGTCTATGCGGCGGCCAACTATTTCAACTGGACGGCATTGACTGTTTCCGCCGTGAAAAGCCTGCCGTCCACCGTGGACCGGACAACGCCTGAAACTCCGCAACCGGAACCGGAAATGCAGGAGGAAGAAGAAAATGAAGAAAGCGGCGAAGCGGAAAAATCCTCCGCAATGTTCGGAGGAGGGCAGGACGCGCAAACACGACACAGGAGCCGGTGAAACAATGACAGGAAATACCCATGATTTGAATGTCGCCAGTTTCCGCAGGCTTGCTTTGGACAGCGGCCATTCCGGTTCGGCTCTGGATACGATGGTAAAATCTTACGCTGCCGCGTCGTCTTCCGCCAAGCGCTGCATGGTGCAGGCGCTGATTCGTATCCGCTCGCAGAAAAATAAGGCCCCGCAAACCAAATAATCTGTTTCAGTCATGGTTACTCCATTGCCTTATTGCACGCTCAGCGAAGTGCAGGCGGAAATTCGCAACTACGATGCCAACATCAACGATAAGTTGATTTCAGCCATTGAGCGGGCTACGGCATACATCGACGAGTACTGCCGGAAAACCTATCAGCCTGTTGACCGGGTGTCGGTCCCTTTCCGCGTGCCGTCCCCCTGCGTTGCCGGAAAATCCATATTGCTTCCGTTCCCGGTCCGGGAACTGCTGAGCATTGAAGACGGAGACCAGCACGGAGAAGCCCTCACCCCGCAAACGGTCGAATGGTACTCCGGTTCCACCCGCATTATCGCCCCAAGAAACCTCGTCAACCCGGTCAACATCTATGGCACGTTCGGCGGGGAATCCTCCAACAACGCGCAGGAACCTCCCTTGGATTTGCCCGCCGGAATACGGCGTGCCGCCGTGTTGATTGCCGCCGCCTTTTCCGGGGAGTACAACCGTGAACGCATTGACATCAATGGCGAGCGGCAAAACGTCCTCGAAACCTGGATTCCGAAAGAGGCCAAGGAGCTTCTGAACCGCTACGCCAGGACCCCCGCATCATATATTTGACGCTCATGGGCTGGATGCGCTGTAGATATGCTTCGGGCAGTTTCAACCGTGCACTTTCCCGCATGGAAAAAGCCCTGTCGCCCCAGCGGCTGGACAAGGAGGTTGCCAAGAAGTGCGCGGATATTGTCAAGGCAAGGCTGGTGCGTCGCACCCCGAAACGCTGGACGGGCCAGCTTCGCCGCAACTGGCGCACGGTGCAGTGGTCCACCGGAATATGGGTGGTGGAAAACCCGTCCCCGGTCATGTCGTATCTGGAACATGGCACCAGGCCGCATGGCGCTCGCGGATTCCGGCACACCAGCACCGGGAAGCGCGTCAGAAAAAAATTGTTCATACCCCTGAACCGTCAAACCGCTATGGCCTATTCAGCCCAAGGCGGCACATTGGAATCAAAGCGCGAACTGTTCCGGAACGGTCGATTTATCACGACAACCAGAAAAAACCGCCGGGGAATCAGACAACAGCGCACCACGCAAAAGAAACTCATCTACGGAAAAGACTATATACTGGCAAAACGGGTGAAAGGCATCCGGGCAAAGCATATTGTGGAGGGCATGCGGCCATTTGCCCGGAAGCTTCTCCGGATTGAAATGCGCCGGTATCTCCGGAAGGCGGTTTTGGGCCACATGTAAACCCGTCTTTTTTTTGTTTTGCCACGAACCGTTGCAGGCTATTTTAACCTTATGAGCACTCAACCCGTTGATACGTCAAAACTGCCTATGGCCCTGGCGCCGCTTTACGTTTTGCTGAACCGTCTGACCGGGCACACGGATAAGGGGCGCATGCTTTACGGCCTGCGCCTGGAACTCTTCCCGGCAATGGCCAGGGTGCAGGGAAAAAAAGATTACCCGGTGCTTCGGATGCTGGTTCCGGCCCTCGGTTGCAGGCCCTCCGACGCGGGTTCCGGGTACCGGGCGGCAAAAAACCGGAACACGGAAGAATCTTCCTGCCTTACCCCGATGGACAGTCTGCTCACTGTGACATTCCAGTTGGAGACCTCAGCTAATTCCGGCTGGTTCGGCCCGGAAGTCCCCACCAGGAGCCGCGACCGTTGCGCGCTGCTGGGGCATCTCGACTGGCAATGCCTGATTATGGACGCAATGGAGACGGACTGGACCCGTGGAGACAATTTCATCGACATGCGGCTTTGCAAAACATTGCAATCACCGTTTTCTATTGAGCTGCCTGACGACCCCAGCCCCAATGAATCCAGCATTGCGTCATTGATTGTCGTCAACATGTCCCAGTCGTTCCTTCCGCGCGGTTCCCGGTACAGTACGCTTGTATAGCTTTATTTTTATTGACCCGCTATACAGCACCTAGCAAACTCACACACAAACGGAGGAACCTTTTTTCACACATTGCTATGGCCGAAAGCAAATACAAACAATTTGGAGACGAGCTTACTTGGGGTGTACCCAAAGACGAAATGAGCTTGGTAACGCAGACTGTTACGTTTACGCAAAAATCCGACAAAAAGGAAGTGCGGGACCATGAAGGGGAAATCCGCACTGTCACTTATTACAACCAATCCGCAGACGTCACCATCGAAGGCTATGGCGACGCTTCCGCAAGCGTTGCTACCCGCATGACGATGCAAAACACGTTCCAGTCCGCCATGTCCGGGGCCTTGCTTATTGACCAGTGCCAGGTGTCCCTGTCAAATGAGGACCACATCAAGTCATCCATCACGGCGGTGCTCTATCCGAACATTGCCGCATCGGGTTCAGGCTCGTAAGCGAGAATGTTCACGCTTTGAAAATTGACGCGCCCTTGCTGTTTTTTTACAGTAAGGGCGCATTGCCGTGTTATGACCGATACCCTGAATTCATCCCATCCCGCCGCGTTTGCTTTTGAGCAGGCGCAATTAGATGCCATGCGCCTTAATGGCCAGCACTTCGTTTATACGAAAGACACGGAAATCGCCGCCATGCTCGCTATATGCGGATATCGGCTGAAAAGCCCGAAAAACGATTATGTCATGGAGACCAAGGCAGGAAAAAAAGTGTATGCCTGGACATTTTATGATGACGTTATCGACATCAATCTTCCTCCCCCGTATGAAACGGCGTCGCTGAAAGCCGTCATGCAACTTATCGCCAAGCACGGGGAAGCAGGGTTTGCTTCCGAATTTCCCGACTGCATGCTTTCCCCGCTGCTCCTGCTGCGGACCACCCGGAACAGGTTCCAGCAAAGGCTTGATGCCTGCGACCACACTTACGTTGTCTTCCTTGCTGGGGCTACAGACAGATACTGCTATCCCAAGAATTCCCCCAGGGCAAAGCTCTTCCGGGAAAAAGGCATCCCGCAATTATAACTTTGATTCTTCCCGCGAATTTGCAATCATTGCAAATCGTCCATCCAACCGCACACAATCTACTATGGCCGCACAATCATCATCATCTGACATTGCTTCACTTGCCGCGCAGCTGGCGGCAGCCCCGCTTCCGGGAGACGGAGGAAAAGCCTCCGCCATCTCCGAACCCTCCCGCATGCTTCCGCAGGAAAAATATGACCATGACCTGTCGGAATTGTTTCTCACGGAGGGCACGACGGAAATTGCCGGGTATAAAGTCGCCTCCCCCACCCTGGCCTCGTTTATGCTGCTGGAATTGCTCGGAAACAGTTTCGTCATGGTTGAAAATCTTGGCCAGATTCCGGCAAACCTGTTCACATTCACTACCGTTCAGGCATTGGCCGTCCTGCGTTTCAAGGACACCTACAAACTGGTGAAAATGATTGCCGAAGACCGGGACGCTTTTGACCGTCTGGTGCTGCGCATGGCCGAAGAGCTTCCGGCATCAACCCCCGTACTGGACATAGCCGTTGCTATCGTTGAACTGATGAACAACGGAAAACGGTCGAGTGCCAAGGAATCCCCCAACCCGAAAAAGCGTCAGGCCCCGGCAAAAGGAAAAAAAGCGTCAAGCCGCCGTGGTGGTTCATTACAGCCAGCATAGCGGCGAAACAGAGCGGAACAACGTTCCATTACTGCCTTTACCGGATGCCTGCTATGGAGGCGTTTGCCCATGAGCATGTATGGATGCTGATGCAGGGCATTGAGTGCTATCTCCCATTTTACGAGTCTTCATAAATCCATACACACACATTCTGGGTTGATTTACATCAACCCTTTTTTATTCTCTTTACCGTATATGGCCCAGGCGAATCAACAGGCGGAGCGTATTATCTTTGACGCGGAAATTTCTTCCGCGCAGTCAAACCTGGCAAAACTGCGCACGGAATTAAATCTGATAGTGGCGGCAGCGGCAAAAACCAATGCCGCCCTTTCACGGATTAACCTGTCTGGGATGTTTGGCGGGGCCGGGACGTCAGGAAAAGGGCTTTCCGGAATGGCGGGCGGCGTAAACGCGTCAAAGACACTTGCCGCAGCACAGAATGCCGCCACCATGTCAACAAACAGGCTGACCACGGCTATACGGGCCGGGGTAGGCACGGCGGGAGCCTACAGCCGGGCATTGGCCGGGGCCGCCGCATCAGCCGGGCTATTGTCCGGAAGCCGTATCGGCCAGACAATCAATACGGCAAGAGCGCCCATGCGCGGGGCCAAAGCGGAATCTGACGGGCTGCGTTCCAGTTTTTCCGGAGTAGGGCTTGCGGCTACAGGGGCCGCCGTGGCGGTGCTGGGCTTTGCCACCAAGCTCACGGGCATCATCCGGGAATCTTCGGAAGCCGCATCCAACATGCAGCAGCTGAACACTATTTTCGGCGTATTGCTGCAAAGCCAGTCCAAAGGCTCTGCACTTCTCGAAGAAGTCACGCAGTTTGCCGCCGCCACGCCTATGAAGGTTCCGGAATTGGCCAATGCTACGCGGGTTTTGCTGGCCTACGGCGAAAGCTCCACAACCGTCATGAGCACTCTCCGGAGGCTGGGCGATATTGCGGCCGGCACGGGACAGCGCATTGACGAAATCGCCACCCTTATCGGTAAGGCGCGGCAGGCTGGCCGCCTGTACGGGGATGACCTGAACCGCCTGAATGACCGCGGCATTCCTCTTACTGCTACATTGGCGAAAAATTTCGGCATCACCAGCATGGAAGTCCGAAAGCTGGTGGAGCAGGGGCGGGTAGGATTTTCCGCGCTGGAAGACGCTCTCAATGAAGTAACCAATGAGGGCGGCCTTTTTTACGGCATGCTGGAAAAGCAGTCCAAAAACTATGGCGGTGTCATGTCCACATTGGAAGATAATATTACTCTGGCGAAAAAAGCATTTGGCACACCCATCAATAACGCCCTGACGCCTATCCTGCAGGATGCCATTGAGCTGCTCAAAGAAATGAAGCCCCAATTTACCGAGCTGGGCGAGGCAATGGCCCCGGTAGTCGCCAGTCTGGTCACGGCGTTCAAAGACCTTGTTGTCTGGATTGGCGAAAACGGGAAGCAGGTTTTGAACCTTGTGCAAACCTACGGCCCCCTTGTGGCTAAGGCTTTGGCATTGGCGGCGGCAGTCAAAGCCGCCCAAATGGTGTTTGGCGCTCTTGGCGCCATTGTCCGGGGGATTACTGGCACCATAGGCGGGTTTACGTCAATAATCACCCCAGCCGCTTCGGCAGTGATAAACCTGGGTTCCACCCTTGACCGCCTTGCGGTCAAATACGCGACTGCCGGGGCGGCGGCCAGCGCCGCAGGGGCACAGATAGCCGCCTCTTCTGCAATGATGGGGGCTGCTTCCGCCGGGGCTGCTACTACCGCAGGCGCTGGCAGAGCTGCCGGGGCCGGAATTGCCGGGGCGGCTGCGGGGGGGGCCGCCGCATCAGCCGCAGGGGCGGCGATACGCGGTCTTTCCACCGGCTCAAAAGTGTGGTCAGTGGTAAAGAGTGTGGGAGGTAAGCTGGGGGGAATACTCGGCACTCTTACCGCGCTGGATATTTTGGGCAAGGTCAGCACAGGCCTGTTTTCCGGCGACGCTTCTCTGTCTTGGGGGGCCAAGCTTAATTATGGGATAGCCGGTGTTCTTGGCCTGGCAAGCTTCATTCCTAAAATCGGATGGATTACCGGCCCCCTGGGCGAGTGGTTTGCGTCAAAGGGCGACGACATCAAGGAGGCGGACACGGCGAAATACATGCAGGGCCAGTATTCACAGGCGCTTAAATCCGCACCCGGCAAAGGCCTTAAAAACGTTTACCGGAAACAGCTGCTCAATTTGTTTCAGTCGGAAGAATCCGGGACGCGGGGCGACCGAACGGTTTCCTCCGTACAGGAAGAATTGCGGCAGGAAATCTCAAGGCAGACTGCGATACTTGATAAACAACTCCGCGATAACACGGCTATTTCTGACAAGCAAAAAGCTTTGCTCAAGCGCCGCCTTAAATACCTTCGCAGCATTGACGATGCCACCATATCCCGGTGGACGGAGCAGTTGCTTGACGAGACGAAAAACGCAGCCGGACGGGCCGAGTATGATGCGGTCATTGCCGCCGAACAGGAAGCCGCCAGACGGGCGAATGAGGAACGGAGAGCCGCCGAACGTTATGGCCAGGTCAAGGACAACCGCGTTAAATTGCAGGAGGCGGAAATCAGGTACGCGTCCGGGATAGACCAGCAGATGTTCTGGTGGCGCAGGCGGCGGACGGCATTGCAGGAAGCGCAGCCTGACGTTCAAGCGCTGCTGACCGGCCCGGACACCGGAGCCTACATGACGGAAAAACTTGGAGCCGATTTCCGCATCCGGGGGACCGAAGACATTAAAAAAGTGCTGGACGCGGCAGGGGAATCCGAAGACACGGTAATTTTTGCCAGCGAAAATGTGCTGAACCTCCAAAAAGCCTACGAGAAAATTCTCGATTACGAAAAGGAAGAGAAAAAGCTTCGGGATTCCAAGCAGGAATATGACAAACAGGAGGAAGCGCGGACGCGGAGCCTCAACGTGCTTAAACAGAAACTCTATCTTGACCAGGCTTACGCCGCAGGGCTTATCAACGCGGAACAGCGGACGCAATACGAAGACCAGCTCAAGGCTATTGATGCGGCAACATCTTTTATGGATGCCGGCATGGACCGGGAGGAAGCCATGCAGATGGGCGTGGCTTCGGTGGAAGCCGAACGGAAGGCGGCGGGACAGGCCGCCATTGACAACGCGGCGGAAACCTATAAATCCGCCGCCGCTACGGGAACCCTTGCACGGCACGGCTGGGTGGATGTTATTTCCCTGGGCTGGCGCAAGGATTCCGCCGGGGCGTATCTGGACCCGAACCGTTATGACGAACAGACCACCGGCCCCTATCAGAACGAGGACACGGATTTGTTGAAAAAAATCAACGATACACTGGAAGCCATTCAGGCGAATACCAACCCCGACCTGAAAAAGTCCTCGGTTGTGTGGGGATAATGTGATATTAGAAATTTGCAATCATTGCAAATCAGGAATTATGGCTATTTCACACAACGGACCACGGGAACCCATTGAACAGCCCGGAACGATGACCGTCGAACGAGTGTCGGAAGACGGCGTGGTCCGGTTTGAAAAATCAGCAACCAGAGTGTTTGAGGTCCCGAAAGATATGGCGGCGGCCTTCATGCTGACCCCCCCGGCAACCCCCATGCCGGGAACAATCTTTTTGGAATCAAGGTGTGAAGAAGAAAATGCGGAGTGGTCCAAGGTGACATTCACCTACGGCGAAGACCCGGACGATTCATCCGGAAGCGGCGGGGACGATTCCGTGCGCCGAACGGTCAACGTCACTACCTCCCTGGTGGATATCCCTATCCAATGTTCGCCAAAGTACATTGACATGTCCGGTGATTCCCCGAAATCGAAAATTCCTGATAACGATTTAAAGCTTCTGGCCTATGCCATGTCCGGGCAGTTCAAAGACCCCCGGAACAACACTTATATTAAGGACAGCCTTACTTCGGACATGGCCCGCGAGATTTTCGACTACCTGACGCTCGGAATCACGCACTTTGCCTATCCGCAGACCGTGATACGCATTTCTTATCCAAAGTCCAAAGTAGGTTCCGGCCAGCAATTCGGCGTTCCCACTAAAACGCCCGGAAAAAAGGGAGATGCCATTCCGGTAAAACTCCCGGAAGACAGCAAAATTGATTTCACATTGATTTCCCGGTCTATCAACTACGACGGGAAATACCACACGACAGACGAAGAATACCAGTCATCGTCCCCGCTGGGCTGGATAAATGACCGGAAGTTCTGGGGGGAAGGGGAATAAACCTGTAAAATATTATGGCATTACGGCGAGTACAAAGAGGGGAACCATTGCGTATTGGACAGATTAACCAGTACGCTGAACTTCTTGGACAGATGGCCGGAGGCGGAAAGCTCTTCCGGGCCAACAGGACCGGCTACCAGATGGACCGGGACCTGAACCCCCTGTTCCCGTTTGAGTTGATGGCCCTGGATGCCCAGTCAAGCACCGGGGAAGCTACAAAAGGCGTGCCGCTGGCGAAATCCAAGGATTTAATCGCGTTTCTCCACCCCGGTTCCGTCACATTTATCGGACTGGACGGCGCAGCCTCGCAGGTGTTCCCGGTCATCAAAGACCCGAAATACGCCCCTACGGATTCCCCCGGCGGAGGAAACGAAGATGGAGCCGCCGTCAATACCTGGCCCCGCCCCGGTATTCAGATTGAGCTTGATACGGAGTATGGCATTCACCTGTTCGCCAAATTGGAACGGGTGACAATGCAGATAGGCCGCGACCGGATAATTCAGGTGTCGGTCAAGAAATGGTGTCGTGACCGCACCCCATTCATCGGCACGGAGGACGAAATGGACAGCTCCGCTTCGGACGATGAAGACATTATCCGGACGTTCATTCCATTGTTCCGGCCCATTGAAGACAGCGCAATCGAAGGAAACGTTTATGTGGAAAACCTGCATGAAAGCGATTTGATTCTTCCGGACATTCCGCTTGAAGGCGGGTCGTCGTCTTCCTCGGCATCCTCTTCATCCAGCAGTTCAAGCAGTTCGAGCGGCGGGGTATCGTTCAGCAGTTCAAGCAGCTCATCATCAAAATCAGAGGGTTCGGAATCCGCATCCTCTTCCTCGTCTTCGTCGTCCGCAGGCCCTTACATTGACCCTACACTGATTTCCGTGCCGGCGCGGGAACCCAATTCGGAATTCGGCGGCATCTACCGCACTCTGAAAGGCTTTAATTTCCCGCCCAGCGACGACAAGCCGGGCATGGCCTACATTATCATTTTCAGCCCTGTCGAATCTTGCGACTGGGTAAAATTTTCCACAGCCGGATTGGTGGAAACCAAAACGGACAAGCAATGGGAAGGCTACGTCGCCATTGACGACAACGGGAATTGGGATTGCAACGTCATCATTGACGAATTCACCGACCCGGAACATACCGGCGTCCACCGCTACAAAGATTTCAAAGTTGGCTACCGGGCTAAAAAGCAGAACATAGCCGTCGATATTCTCATTGTTGACCAGGCGCCCCCGGAAGTGTCCTCTTCCTCGTCTTCGTCGTCTGTGAGTTCATCTTCGGAAGAAAAGTATTATTTCCGGTTTGTCCCTAATAAAATTACAGTGGACAGCCAATTTCAGAAAGTACAGGGCTATATCCGCACCGACTCCCCCTACGGGTGGAAAATCCCGGAGGACTTTCCGGCGCAGTTCCCTTCCGGGAAATGGGTATCTATTTCCCCGCTGACCGGGAAAGACCATGATAATTTTGAGGTTACGTTCCAGAAAAACGAGGAAGGGACCACCCGCGACAATCTGGTGACAGGTTACGCATTGACCTCACGCGGCACATTGACGCTGGAGGCAACCGACACCCTGAATGTCACCCAGACCCCGGAAGCCTCTTCATCCAGTAGTTCCAGTAGTTCGAGCAGTTCCTCTTCCTCTTCCTCTTCCTCTTCATCATCTTCCTCTTCCAGCTCGTCAAGCTCGTCCCAGGCAGACTGGTTTGAAGTGTTCCCCACTTCTATGGCTTTTGGCGCGGACGGCAAGCCAAAAGATTCTAACAAAGTAAGGCTTCGCGGAACGGTCGGGTGGCAGGCTGATACGCAAAAAGACTGGTGTTCCATGTCTCCGTCATCAGGCTCAGCGCCAGGGGATGCAGGGACAGAAGCCGTGATAACCTGCCAACCGAACAAGGAGGTCAACGGAAGAAGCACACTGGTTGAAATTGGCGTCACCCTGAATGGGTCGCCGCAATATTACTACGTCAATGTCATCCAGGAAGGCAATCCTCCTGTTCCTTCGTCGGAAAGCGAATCTTCCTCATCCTCGGAAGCCTCTTCGGGAGCCAGTTCGGCTTCATCAAGCAAAACCGCCATTTTGCCGGTGCGCGGAAAGTTCCTCGGAATGATGTGCATGGAATCCCCGGAAACCTGGTTTGTCGACTTCGCCACCATTCACCTTCCGCTTGGGCTGATGCTGGTTGACCAGACGTTCATTGATGTTACCGAGCCGGGTTCCATAGCGGTTGTGTCCGCCATAGATGACCGGGGCCGCCCCGCAAGAGCATGGCTGCGGCTGGAAGGCGGGGAAAAGAAATATCTGACCTTGTATGCCCGTCCGCAGGGGTTGGGCCGGATATTCAGGCCGGACCGCATTACCGTCCAACTGATAGGGAGACGCCTCGGACACCGGAGCAGGTTCCCGGAATTTTCAGAAGCGCAGTTCCGGGCGAACGAAGCGTTCTATGCCCAGGCGCACAGGGAGGAACCCCCGGAAGAGTAACCTTCCCTGCCTTCCGGGGCCAGATTAAAAAGCTGCTCTTTGGTCAGTTCAATTTTCTTTGGTGCTTTCATTGTATCTTGATGCCCTTATCATAGCTATCTTTTTAAAAATTGCAAGAGAAAAATACACATTCCGCGAGAAAAATTTGCAATCATTGCAAATTTCAGAAATCAATGTTGCCCATGAAAATTCAGGCGGCTATAGTGCCAAAGACATGATAACCTTAAACCATCTCGGAATATCCCACGCGGTCATCATTGCCCTGCCGGAACGCGCTGAACATGTTTCCCGGCTGAAAAACTCCATGATTGACGGAGGCATCGACCCGGAAAGCGGCGTTACCATACTCCCCGCCTGGAACGGTCGTGAGTTGCACCCCCCGAAAAGCTGGAAGGGGACCCGTGGCGCATGGGGCTGCGTACAGTCCCACATCCGGGCCTTGCGGCTCCTAGTCAAAAACAATTGGGAATCAGTGCTCATTTTGGAGGACGACGCCATATTTTGCCGCAATGCCGCCGTCAGACTGCAAACGTTGTTTGCCGCTCTGCCGAAAGACTGGCGGTTGCTCTACCTCGGAGGCTACCACCAGAACTGGCCGAAAGAAGTCCACGCGGATTACATTCTGGCTTCCGGCATGACGGCCACCCATGCCTACATCGTCAAACGGGAATCCGTGCCCTGGCTTATCAAGCACATCGCCTATTATCCCGACTACGAACAACAGCAATGGGGCGTTGACCAGCAAATCCGGAACGCCGTCTATCGGGGCGACATCCTCCAATACGCCCCGCGCTGGAATATTGTGGGGCAACAGCGTCAGGAGTACAGCACCATTGCCCATTCCAGAGCCGGAAACCGGGAACGCTGGTGGGAACATTCGCAAAACGACCAGTTCCGCCTGCTTCCGCTTGTACTTCTCCAAGAGCCGTTAACCGTGGAAGACGTTGACGGGCTTGAGGAACTGGTGGACATCGCCCCGGAAAAAAGCGTTGAATCCCTTCTGGAAAAAACGGAAGACATGGCCGGCGCCATCATTGAAGCACTTTCCTACAGCGCACGGGGAGCGTTCAGCCACCGGCGCGTTCCCGCCCTGTATTACAGCGACCGGAAAGCTGCGGACAGATGCGCCCGCCTGTGGTCTGCGGAATGCCTGTTTGCCGAAGCCGGTGATTCCGACCAAACCAGGAAACTTCTCGTTACCGCCCTGCGCCGCGTTGTCGATTATGCGGAAAACCCGGATATGAACCCGGACATGGGCGAAAACTAATTCTTTTTCCACGCACATTACTATGGATTATTTATTTCCGCACTATTTTGACCGTATTGTCGTCATCAATCTTGCCAAAAACCCCGAACGGTTCACCCGCATTGCCGACGAGCTGAAACATAAGTGCCTGGCCGGGCCGGATGATATTGTCAGGCATGAGGCCGTGCATGGGGATTCCATGCCGCACCCGGCATGGTACAGGGCCGGAAACGGGGCATGGGGGTGCTTGTCCAGCCACATTGAGGTGCTGGAAGATGCCTGGAACACCGGAAGCGAACATACTTTGATTATTGAGGATGACACCGTATTCGCCGACGACCTTTTGACACGGTTCCCGGAAATCATGAAAGAAGTTCCAAAGGAATACGGGCAGTTGTATCTTGGAGGCCAGCACCAACAGGCCCCGGAAGCCCTGTCTGATACGTTGTGGCGCGGCACGTCCATCAACCGGACGCACTGCTACGCCGTCACCCGGAAATTCATTCCGGAAATCCTCGCCCACATCATGGACTGGGACACCCACATCAAGGCTGCGGGAAACCCGCTCCATATCGACCACACGCTGGAAATCGGACACCAGCGCCGGTACTGGCCCGTGTTCTGCCCCCGGTTCTGGTTCGCGGGACAGGGAGAAAACCAGTCCGACATCAACGGCAGGCCGCAGCGGGAAATGTGGTGGGAATACTCCGTGAAACAACAGCACCTGGAACTTCCCCTGCTTGTGCTACGGACCGTTGACACGCCAAAACATATTAAAGGCCTTGTGTTTGCCGGTTGGCCGACAGATTTGGACGCCCGTGGCGTGAACAAAAAAATTGAGGATGCCAAAAAAGACAAGGCCACCCTGCTTCGGGAAATAAGCTGGCTGGCTTATGTGGGATTCCAGCACCACAGCCTTCCGGCGGTGTATCTTCCGGAGCCGGAACCCATCAGCGAACTGCAACGCCTGTGGTCCGGGGAAGTCGTTGACACGGCCCGCATGGATGACGCGGACATTCACCGGATGCACCGCATTCTGGAATTCGCCAGCAACCCGGAGATGCTAAAGTATAGGTTCCGATAGATTGACGGCTTTTCCGGGCGCAAGTATCATGGCAGGCATGAAACGGTTACGTTTGATGCCTGTCTTTTTTGTGATTGCCGGGTGCGCCGCCCAGCAAAACCCGCAGCCGTCCATTACTACGCCCGTACCGGAGCCGGTTGTGGAAAAAACAGTCGTCCGGCCTGTAGCGTCGTCAACAGTCGAATGCGCGGCCACCGTCCAGGAAGCGGCTAACGCCGTGCAGAATAGTATTACGGCTATTGTCTCCACTCTGCAACAGGCGGAGGCCGCCACGCAGGAACCGCAAACCCCCGGATGGGCTGACGACATGTTGTCCGAGCTGGCAAAGCAGGCCGGAAACGCGGACAAGCAGACCGCCGTACTGATAGACCGTTCCGACCGCCTGACCAAACAGGTGACCACTTTATCCAGAACGTGCGAACAACTGGCGGAAGAACGGGACGCGGCAATCAAAACCGCGCAGGAATCCAGAGACGCGGCCTCAGCAATCAAGGCGGAAGCCGCAGAAGTAAAAGCTGATGCACAGGCCCGCCTGTCCTCCATGTCGGACGAGCGTTCCTGGTGGCGGAAATGCGCCCTTTACACCTGGGCAGGCATTGCGGTTTTTTGTCTGGCGTGGCTCGGAATCCGACTGGCAAGGGCCGCCAGATAGCGGGAAAATATTCCCAATTTGCAATCATTGCAAACCGGAAAAACCAGTGATTCAAGGCCGTAATTCTACGGTCTTTTTTATTTGTCAATATTGTTTTTTACGTTTTTATAACTTATTGAGCATCATTCGGTTGCAAATAGTATGCACCAAGAAATTTCTAGTTTAGTTATTTGTCATTGAGTATTAGATACTTACAAATAATTTGCACTTTTATAAGTTCAGGGCATTTGCAGGCGTTTGAGTATCAATAAGTTATAAATGCACTAAATTCGGAAAAATGCACTGAATCCGCAACGGGTGCAGATATAACCAGCTGATTATCATATCATTATGCATAACTTGCACTTGCGCGGAAGTGCATTTATTTTACAAACTACTGAAAATGAGCGGGTTATAAAAACAACCAGAAGGGAAAAACGTCAATTTTTGTCTTTATAAGTTGTTGAACTATATGAAATTATAAAAAATTTGCACTTTGGGAGTGCATTAATATATATATATATGTAATGTTCGTTCCTCACATTAATATATATCTATATTTTCCGTCCTTACCCTAAAGGGTAAGTACGGGGGCCTGGGCTGTTCCGCCCAGGCACTCTGGGACAGGGTTGGAAGAGTAGCCCAGAGTGTGAAATTTCCACTACTGTTCCGGCCAGTTTCATGCTACGGTTCCGGGGATGAAAAACCTTCCGCAAATCGTCAAGGACAGTTGGCGCGATATTATCGCTTTTTTGCTCATCGGCATTTTCCTCTCCATCGGCGTAGAATACCTGATTCGCCTCTCAGTCATCATGGACGTTACCGGGGCGGCTTCCTTCATTGCCCTGTTGCAGGGCTTCACCAAGTTTGCGGGAGCCAATCTCTGCGCATGGCTGCTGGGAGCCAATGTGGCCTTCCCGTACATCTCTCGTTGGGCCAGATTCGACTTCAACGCGACCTGGCGCACTATGGAGGGGTTCCGGAAAGTCCAATGCTTCCTCGCGGTTGCCATCGGGGAATTGCTCATGGCCGCCATCTGCTTTGCCTGATACGCCCCATGAACGGTCGGAGTTTAATCGGTTTGGCCTTTGTGGCCCTGTCCGCGTTTTTCGCCTGCGGGGATATGCCGGCTTCCGGTCTGGTCCTGAGTGACCGGGCCGTAGATATGATTATCCGGTACGAGACCGGAGGGAAGGCGTACTACGTGAAAAAGCTCGTGCGGCCCACATGGCCCGGAGGGGACAGCGGGGTAACAATCGGCATCGGCTACGACCTGGGCTATTATTCGGCGGCGCAGATTCGTTCCGACTGGGCATCGCTCCCGGAAAAAGACCTCCGGCTGCTCTGCACTGTGGCCGGATTGAAGCGTCAGACGGCCCGCGCATCTGTGAGCCGGGTGCGGTCTGTCACCGTTCCGTGGGAGCTGGCGTTGGACGTGTACCGGAAAAAGACGATTCCCGCCTATGCGTCCACGACTAAAACCGCGTTTCAGGGGCTGGCCTTAACCCATCCCCATGTGCAGGGTGCTGTGGTGTCTTTGGTTTATAACCGGGGTGCTTCCATGTCAGGGGCCAGCCGGAAGGAAATGCGGGACTGCCGGGATGACATCAAGTCCGGGCAGGTGCGGCGGGTTCCCGCCCACATCCGGAGCATGAAACGGCTTTGGATTGGGAAGGGCCTGAACGGGCTGTTAATCCGCCGGGAAGAAGAAGCCTGCCTAGTTGAACTGGGGCTGAAAGAAAAAAATTGATAAAATGTCTTGCAATTTTTTTGTGTTGTGGGTATAGTTCTCTCATGCCTTACGATAAACACACGTTAGAACTTACTCTGGAAGAGCTTACGACGTTTGCCTCGAAGAATCCGAACTCTGATGCCGGATTCGTTGAAGCGTTGAATGTGGTTCGTGATTTTCAGCGTCAAGGGAAGTCTGTGGTTATTCTCTGGCCCAGCCGGAAACCGGTAGAGGTCCATGAGAGGGTCGAAAGGCGCCAAGAAGCGGAATAATCGAAAATTTGCAATCATTGCAAATTTTCATAATCCATAGCTATCGAGGGATAACATCATGACATCACAAGAAAAATATATTCAAAAATTGGACGACATGTTTGCCAGCGCGGTGAGTGTCGTATTTACGCCAAGCCGTGAACCGCGCAGAACTGTAGAGGCTGTCAAGGCAATGGGGGCGCGGGACAATGTGCCGGTGTTCGTCTGGAACGATGTGTACGGCTGGAAAGTTTTTACTGGACAGGACCGTACCGTAGGAGTTCCGGTTGACGCGGATTCCCCGGTAGGCAATTTTTATCAGGCGTTGCGCCGCATCCTGGGATTTAAAATTGGGGAAAACACCAGTAACGCGTCTTCCCGGTTTGATTATGAAAAAGGCGCGGCATATATCGTCATGGAGGGCACTAGCCCGCATCTTGGTTTGCTTCCAATGACGACAACTCTTCTCAAGGATTACGCCTATTCCTTCCCGGAAACGCTCATGAGCCTTGTGTTGATTACGTCGGAATCCTACACCATTCCGGAAGAGCTGGCCCATGACATTCTGGTTGTGGATTTTGACCTGCCGACAAAAACCGACTTGCGCCACGCATGGGAAAGCACCGTAGCCAATCAGTACGAGTCCAAGAACCTTCCGATTCCCGAAACCTATATTCCGGGGGACAGCGTGGATGCGCTGGTCAATGCAGCATCCGGCATGACGATTCTGGAAGCGGAAACTGCGTATTCAAGGGCTTTCACCCTTAATGACCGCCTGTTCCCGGATATTCCCGTTGAAAACCTTCTCGCGCAGGTCCACCGCTCGAAGGAAGACATTGTGAAAAAGTCGCAGACACTGGAAATGGTTAACCCTATTCCGGTTGATTCCATCGGCGGCTTGGAATTGCTGAAAGACTGGTTTATCACGCGGTCGGTATGTTTCAGCGAAGAGGCCCGCAAGGCGAAAGTTGATGCGCCTAAAGGCGTAGCCCTTATCGGGCCGCCAGGAACGGGTAAGTCGGTATGCTCCAAGGCGGTGGCATCCATTCTCAATCTTCCCCTCGTGCGGGTGGATTTGGGGCGGCTGTTCGGGTCTCTCGTCGGCCAGACGGAAGCCCGTACCCGCACCATGTTGAAGGAATTGGAAGCTATGGCCCCCTGCATTGTCTGGGTGGATGAAGTTGACAAGGCGGGCCTGTCTTCCGGGGCTAATGGAGATTCCGGCGTATCTTCCCGCCTGTTGGGTTCTCTGCTGACCCACATGTCGGAAAACGAGTCCGGCTTGTTCTGGATTTTCACCGCCAACCGGACGGAAAACCTTCCGTCGGAATTCTTGCGGAAGGGGCGGCTGGATGAAGTCTTTTCCGTCCTGCCTCCGACTTGGGCCGAACGCCGCCAGATTTTTGACATCCACTTGAGCAAGCGCGGAATCAATATTGACGATATTGTTGCCTTTGACCAGGTGCTGACGGAAAGCCGGGGATTCGTGTCTGCGGAAATTGAAGCCGCGTGCAAGGAAGCGAAAGTGCTTTCTTTTTATCGGAACGTTCCGGTTACGAGCAGCCTTTTGCGGTCCACCCTTAAAGGCATCATTCCAATTTCGGAAGCGTACAAAGACCAGTTTGACGCTATGACCGAGTGGGCGCAGAATAACGCGAGGCCGTCTTCCGAGCAAGAGGTTGACGTTGATGCTTCCAGCCCGCTTCCGTCCAGCATTCCGGAATCGTTGCGTGCCCGCCGCCGCAGGCATTGATTAGCGCGGTGATTTTTTATCTCGCATTTTTTCAATATTTGTCTTGCAATTCTTAAATTGAAAGGGTATAGTACTAACATGAGCAATGATTTAAGCACTCTTGATACCGTCACCGGGGAAATGCAGACGCTGGTGAATGGGTATGTTAAAGTGATTTTATTCAAGGTTCAGCTTCCGGGGCCGGGAACGCTGTACAAGGAAGATGGCATTTTCCGCAACAACGTTCCGGGCGTAAATCGTATCGGGTTCCCTGGGTCTATCGCCTCCCTGCAAAATGGGAGGCCGGAAGTGTGCGGAACGGTTTTTTCCGGGAAGTACAGCCTGACTCCAGGTTCTTTCCTTAAAATTTTTGTCAAGGCGCATCGGCGCAGGTCATTTCCGGAATCGGCCAGCCTGTTCATCAGGATGCGCCCTTCGGCCGCCTTGCGGCGTATCACTGTTTCCTGCCCGGAAGACCCTAAAGCCACCATTTCCGAGTTCAGCATTACCGGACGCTTCGACCTGGTAAAACCCATTGAGGCCATTGCCGCCGGGTGTAGAATCCCTGAGCAGTTCAAGCTTGGGTACGCTCCCACAGTGGTAAACCGTTTGATGCGGTTTAGCGTTCTGTCTCCGGAAACAGCCACCCGGACCGTAGTCCGCACGGCTTCCGGGGAAGAAAAAGAAGTCATTGTCGCCAAGAGGCGGCGGCGTTTGGGCGGGGTACGTTCCCACTCCTGAAAAATCTCTCATTATTAACAATAAAAAATAAACCATGAGCCATACAACTAAAGTCAAATCCGTAGTCATCCGGGATGTCCGGGCTATCCGTGCCGCTGTGCAGGAACTCCAACGTGCGGGGCGAAGAATCGTCTTGAAGGAAAATGCCGTTCCCCGCATGTATTACAGAGACCAGTTCCAGAACAGCACCAAGCGTCAGACGGCGGAATACGTCATTGAGTGCCAGGGGATGTCCAACATTACCGGAAAACCGTGTGATGTGGGCCTTGTCAAGCTGGATGATGGAACGTTTGTGCCGTATCTTGATACGTGGGGAAACTACGTCAAAGAGCATTGCGGAAACCCGAAACTTACTGCCAAAGATGGCCTTACAGAATCAGATATTGCCATTGCGGCTTTCTCCCAGGCGTATTCCAAGCACGCGGCCATTTTCGCGGCAACTGACCAGGGCTACACCGTACAGGACTGCTACCTTGATTCCGCGGGCAATGTGCAGTTGACCGTAGCCACCGGATTCTAAGCCTGAAATTTGCAACGATTACAAAAATCAATAACATGGAAACAATTCACATTACGATTGACCCGGCAGGCCGCCCGACCCTGAAAGGGGAAGGATTCACCGGCACAAAATGCAACGACCGCATGAAAGCTATCGAGGATAAGCTTGGAGCCGGAAAGGGAGCCACGCGGACCGACCACCCGGAAATGTACGCGCCGGAAGACACGACCAGCACGGAGCAGCCCATTCATATGTGGTAAAAAAACCAGCCCCCCCTTATCATTATGAGCCAGCAAATCACTATTTATCCGGACGGCGGCATGGAATCGCTCAGGGTATCTTCCGGAAACGGGCTTGACCTGCGGATGTTCGGAACCGTGGAAGCCCGGCGTGTATCTGACATTGTTTTTGACGATGCGGCGCAGAAGTGGAAAATTGACATACTTGGGCAGGGCCTGTTGACCCTTTCCGAGTGGGCCAACGTGGCGAAAAAGCCTTTACCGTGCTTTGCACGTCTGGCGGCGGACGGCGTGATTTTACTGGCGGAATATGAACAGGCGGTTGACGTCGAAGTGCAGTACTTTAACGCCCGGAGAGTCAAATGACCGAAAAAATCCCCCTGCCAGCAATAATCGCCGGCAGGGGGACTGCAAGTTACTCTGAAAACACTATATCGTGCGCCGTGAATTGTGCCAAAATCTCATGTACAGTCAAGCGAAAATCAGGATTTTCACAAAATCTGGTGCTGGTTGTACCGAACGGTCCGCCCCGCAGTGGAAGCCGAATCCGCCACATTGTTTCCCGTGCTGGAATTCGTGTTCGACCGGACGCTAGCCTGCGGAAAAACCTGGGAAGTCATCAGGCTTTTTCAATTTTCGGAAAATCTGACGTTGCACCGGAACACCATTTCCCGGAATATCAAGCGGCTGGTTGCGCTGGGGATTATCCTTACCCGGAACCCAAAACATGGCCGGGCAATATACGCTATCAATTTAAACTGGACTGACACCGATATGATGAAAACTCCGAAGCGGGGCCGGACGGAAGCCCCTGTCATCCCTCTTTCCGAGATAGGCCGCATGGCGGCGGAAAAAGCGGCGGAAGCCAAAAAGAAAAAGCAACGCAAACTGTCGTTTGACGCGGTTTCCAGCTTGTGGGCTTCTACTGTTGTGGACCTGCTGGGAAGGGAGGCGTTTATTGCGCCGACGAAAACAAATTACATGGCGCTGTTTTCCTACGCCAAACGGTTTACCTCCGAGGGTAAAACCTTCTCCGATTTTAAGGATTTTTTAACTTGGGCGATTGGACGCTGGCAACTCATCATGCGGGACACCTTCCGCTGGACGAAAAACACCGCCCCGAAAGTGCCGTCCATTGGCTGGCTGGTAAAATTCTCTGCTCAATTTGAAGAAGCCTATCTGCTTTATCTCAACCCGGTCGCAGGAAAAAACCTTTCCGGCAATCCAGCCGTCAAACCGAAGAGCGCCCGACCCCGAACGGTCGAACCGAAAATGTCAAAACCTAAACCCCAGCCCCCGAAGCTTTTGAGGCCGTCAGGCGGTGGCGCCGGAATTGAAGAGCTTCCCGAATGGCGATAACCTTAACCCTTTATTCCCCTTTACTTTTTTTGACATGAACAACGCGATTTCCTGTGATGAAGTGGCTGCTGCGTTGCAGCGCAACGGCATTCCGAGAATGTTCACCCGCCCCGGATATTCCGGGCTTTCTGACATTAAAGGCAGGCAGGCCGTTAATACGCGGATGCTGCTGGTTGACCGGGTGGCGGATTGTTCCCCCGCCGCCCCGCTGGTGCTGGAATTATCCGGAGACGGAAAAACCTCAATAGAGGTGTTTTACGGGGCAATCCGGGTGTTGGTCCTCCGGTATAGGTTTTCGGTGCTGGTGACTAACCTGGCAGACCTGCTGCCCCGGATTGATTCCTGCTCCGATTTTTTGAAGACTACCCAGCACCATGTGCTAGCTCTGTCCTCAATGGTGGAGGATGACCGGACGGCAGGCTACCTTTCCCGGCAGGAGCTGTACCGGTGTGAGCGTTTTGTTCAGGAGTGGCTAATGGCCGGAAAGTATCTTGCTTTTACCGGGGCAAGGCCGCTGAAAGATTCGGAAATGTTCAGCCGGGGCTTTATCAATTTTTTGACCAGCCAGGATAATTACATTTTTGTTCCGGAGGATTAATGTATGGCCGTAGGCATTGATTTTTTGCGCGCCGTCTGCGCCGAACAGAATGTGTCCCTGCTCCACCAGGTGGACGCCACCTACTTTCTTGATGACGAGCGCCCTTTTTATCAGTTTGTCCGCAACCACTACGACAACTACCACTCATTGCCGGATGCGAGGGCGCAGGCCATAGGGAGGTTTACCTTTAGCACGCCGTTGGTCAATAATGGGCAATACTGGTTTGCCACCCTCGTCAACCGGACGAGGTACAACGCCGTGCGGCGGTATTACTCTCAATTTCAGACGGCGATAAAAACCTACGATTGGGAGCAGCTTTTAGGGATTACTTCGGCCATACAGTCATCGGTGATGGCCGTAGGAGCCAGTCAGGGATATACTAACATGCATCAACAGGCCCAGGCGGTGTGGGAAGATTACCAGATTGCCAGACGGTCGTCCGACATGCGGGGAATACCTACCCCGTGGGCGACGCTGAATCAGGCAACCGGAGGCTGGGCAGGCGGCGATTTGGTGGTAATTGCCGGAAGGCCCGGTATGGGTAAATCCTGGTCGCTTTTAAAATGCATGGAGGCGGCTTTCACCGCCGGGAAAAAATGCGGGTTTGTTTCAATGGAAATGTCTCCGATTCAAATTGCCCGCCGCTGGATAGGACTTCGCGCCGGCATCAATCCTAACTTGATTCGGCAGGGGACTATGACCACATATTCCGAGCGCAGGATGCGGGATTTAATCGCCCGGATGGCGGACGAAGAAGCCCTTCATATCCTGTCCGGGGACATGTCAAAAACAACCGATAAAGTTGTGGGGATGATAGACCAGCTTCACCCGGACATCATGTTTGTTGACGCGGTGTATTTGCTTTCCCCTTCCGGAATGCGGCTTGGATATGTGAAAAGATGGGAGGCATTGACGGAAGTTATCCGGGAACTGAAACAGTGCGCCATTAAAAACGGGATCCCGATTGTGATTACCGTCCAACTTAACCGCAACGTGAAAACAAACTCACGCCGGGAACTGGATTCCGGGGATATTTCCGGAATCCCGTCGGCCCAGAAGATCTATATGTCGGAGGAGACAGAAAAACAGATGGACTCCGGAAAGGAAATTTATAAGTTTC
>ENA-ORSK01000918-ORSK01000918.1-human-gut-metagenome-genome-assembly--contig:-NODE-918-length-26639-cov-30.018808_pt1 | contig 26639 bp, 16 predicted proteins | sample MGYA00242192_ERZ509159 | MGnify/ENA primary metagenome ERZ509159 (study PRJEB26280, sample SAMEA2338663) | human gut metagenome | biome: human gut; feature: human-associated habitat; material: faeces...
CTCACAAGTGCGCATTGCCGAGAGCCACGCTAGGTTTTTGCACCTCTACCGCGCACAATTGCTCAAACTGCATTGCGGTGAAGGCAATCGCCACAGTTTGTCATTCCGAGGAGTGAAACGACGTGGGAATCCCTTAAATAGAAACGAGAACAATTTTGTCGATTGACAAACACCGCATTTGTTCTCGCAATTTCTAACCGCTCAAGCACTCTTCTCTCTCAAAATAGGAGGGACAAAGGCTCAAGCCACAATACCGAGCGAGTGCTTGCTTGGTGGGCACACTGCGCATGCCATGTCTAATCATCTCAAGCACGGACAAGAACTCATGCCGCAACTTCGTCAAATTATCTGCTTGGTGGCTCGCTTTCGCTCGCGGTTTTTTAATTTGAGTATGCTCGAAAAAAATAAAAATGAGAAAAATGTAATAAAAAAACCCTACTGAACAGTAGGGTTTCAAGGTGTTGGCGGAGAAGCAGGGATTTGCTCAACAGCGAAGTGAAAAAAACTTGTTTTTTGAAAACGGAGCGTGCAGCTGGCGGTGACAGGGTTCGGCAACGACGTTGCCCCGTGCAAAGCACGGAAATCCCTGCAAAAAGACAAGAAAAAACCCTACTGAACAGTAGGGTTTCAAGGTGTTGGCGGAAAGCCTGAAAGTCATTTTGAACTTTTTGTTGGTTATAATAAAATAATTTTAGCACTCAACTTAAAAATTTAGCGCATAAAACTCAATTTAAGGTTTTAGCTTTTATGTACGATTCATTGGTTTTATCAACGATATAACTAATTGCTGTTTCCGTCATATAGCCATTTATGAAGAATTTCTTTATTTCTTCTTCATTATCCCACGATTCTATTTTTATTGGGTAAGAATCTTTATTTAGATCGATTGATTCTTTAACTAGTGCGAGACAGAAACACAAAGTTGATGATATAGGTTCAATCATTAAAGTTGGCATATCTAGTTCACTAATTTCTTGGTTTGCCTCCTTGATGTATCTCAAAGTTCCATAAGTATTGTGAAGGGTAAAGTGTATAGAGGATTTGTTATATACGATAATTGGTTTGTAATTTTCTATACTCTTTTTTACGGTTGAATCATCATTGGTTGTATTTATAATTATATGCTCGTAGAAAGGTTTAAGCCATTGCTCTTTTGTTTCATCAAAAAGGTCATCAAGGCTCTTGTCGACAAATTCCGGTCTCAATCGTTCTTTGAGCGGAACACCAGAGATGCAATTAAATATATTTTCAAATTCTTCAACTAACTCTTTTGCTTTATCAATTATAATATCATTTCTTCTCCACATGATAGTGAAAAATCGAAAAAGCAGTTTGTATTCATCGTTTGTAAAAACAATCTCTTCTTTTTCAGCTGCCGCAATTTCTTTTATTCTCTGAAATAATTTTGCCACATCGTTTTCATATTTATATGCCAAATGTTTTTCTGTGATATCTGAGTTAAAATTTTCTAATTGATATGCATCAGCTATTTTTATGCGTTTAGTTTCTTTTCTTTTAACATCATAAATTAACACGGCTTGATTTTTAGGCGCAACTTCTGGATTAATAGCAAATCCTTTTAAAATAAATTTTGGTATTATATGGTCTCTAGACATATTTTCCTCTTTAGATTTTGTGTGTTTTTTGGAACAATTATAAAATATTAATGTCCCAAATTTTATTAAAGACTATAAGTTACTAATAATTATAAATTAAAGTTCATATATCGTCTTTAATATAGCCGCATCCCTCTTATTATCTTTTCTCTTTAGTGATTTGAGTACGTACTGTTCAGTTTCAGGAGTCCAATAAATTTTTAGTTCTTCTTTTGCTCGTGTAATTGCTGTATAAAAAATATTGTGACTAATTAACTCCTCAATTTCATTAGTTATTACAATCTTAACAGATTTATATTCCAAGCCTTGTGCCTTGTGTATTGATACAGCATATGCCACTTGAAATGGAACAATTGACGACAAAGAGTCGTCATCGTTATCAGTGCTTTTATAATTATCAACCCAAAAGCCAATAACAGAATTTCCAGATTCTGAAAGCCCAAGCAACGAAAATTCATAACCTTTAGCATCTAACTCGTTAATAGCTATTTCTAGCTCAATCTCAAACCATATTCTATGATCTTCAATTTTGATATTCCTAATTTCACCTTTCATATTATTATAAATTAAAGGTGCAAATCTTTTAGACTCGTTGAAAAGAATTCTATCTCCAATTTTATACGACGACACTCCCCATTCAATAGCAGGATTATTATTACTTCCTTGTAAAAATCTATTAATATTATTTATGCCATAAAGTCCGTCATAATTTAAGCATAAAATTATCTCATCTTTTTCATTATGCTCAAACAATGAATCATTAAATTCTTGAGAATATTTATTCTTCACCAAGGGTTCTAGTATAGCAATATCTAAATTGCGTACTCTATCCCATATTGTTAACAACTCATTATTTTTAGTTCTGTAGGGGTGATTTAGTTCAACAATCGCTTTGGTTGGAACAAAGGTATTTGCAATACTAAACCAATTGCCGAACATTATAGACTCTATTTGATATATGTCTCCTACAAGTATCAATAAATCAAATTTAGCTTTTTCAATTACCATCCGCATGTCGTGGTTGCTGACAGTACTACATTCGTCAATAACCAAAACATCGCATTCAAAATGGTCATTATTGTTCGATAAAAAACTTTTAATTGTTTTAAATTCACAATTAGCAGTTTTTACCTTCCTATGCATATTTTCTACTGCAGGATGTGTATTAGCTAAATATATTTTATCTTTATCTGAGAAAAAATTGGAGATATGGTTAATCAACGTCGATTTTCCCGTGCCTGCAGCGCCGTATATTATAGCAACCGATGAGTTTTCAAACAAACGCAATATAGCTTCTTTCTTTTCATCACAATCAATATAGTAATTACGCAACCAGGATTCAACAGAAGCCCTATATCCACCGATAGATGATTGAGTAAGTTCTAGTAGTTTTTTTATAATTTCAGCGCTATCATCAGCATATTCAGATATATAAAAGAAATCTTTATACTTTTTTATCTTTCTTCCTAAATGTTTGTAATAAACATGATCGTTGTATTGAGTCATTAAACTATCAATGTTTCCAAACGAGTCCAAATCTGTCGCTGGGGTAAACAACATCCCTTGATGTTCCGTGTTGTTTTGTATTTTTCTTGCAAAAAATTCGTATTCACGATTTTTATCATCGATACAGAAAATCAAGTCTCTTAATTTGGGATTATGATGTATTAGAGATGAAGCAAATGGCATATCTTCAAATATCAAGCATCCGTAATACAAATTTAAATTCGATAACTTTTCACAATTCTCCTTTGAAAGTTGATTTTTAAGTATTTTATTATTCAGTTTATATAATAAATATCTTAAAATATTAGTGCCTGGTAAATGATTCAAAATAATATTTCTACATTTGTCAAGGGCATTAAAAAACGAAACGGTTTTTGCCTGTTCTAATAGTTTTTCCTTAATCTTATTATAGCGATTAGCAGACAATAAAACCAATTCTAAAAGGTTTATTTTAGTGGATGTAAGTAAATTCATTAAAGACATATATTCTTTATGATTTGACTTTATACTTGAAGATTCTCCGACTATTTTTGCAAACTTTTCAAGTTCACAAGGACGAATAGATATTTGCCAATTTTCAATTATTTGAATTGGTAAAGTATGACCTTTAATATCTATCGTATCATTTTTCAAAGCGAGATTTACGGAATAATTGTCTATTAACTCGTGTTCAGTGAAGGCAATCTGTCTATCAAATTTGCTTACATTGTCATTGGCGATGATAAAAGTAACTTCATAATAAATCCGTTCTCCCACAAAGAAAGGCTTTATTTTATGTATATAGCACCGATCATCATAGTTGCATCTTTGCCCAGTGTAAAGATTTATTTTTTCAGCAATTTTCTCATAATATTCTTGAAAATGTTCATCTGTATCTAACGGAAAATCCTCAATATTTTCTAAAACATCAATGCCATAGTCATTCTTTAATAAAATTTTTAGTTTAAGCAAATATTCATAATATTTAAGCATTAGACGCTCTGAACCATCTTCATCTGCTGTATAATGAGAAACGGATTTTTGGAGCAAATCGTGAAATCTATTAATAAACCGATATTGCCCCATTGTTTTAATTTGAGAAATTGCCTGTTCTTTTAACCCAAAATTATTAGGGTCTACATCATTTGGATGGTGTATGATTTTTGATATTATATACTCAACAAAATTACGTAATTGTCCTAAAATATTTTGACTTAATAGTCCTCTTTCAGATGAGTCGAATCGGGCAATATTTTTACATATTACAGCATTTGTATCTTTTATCGCTTGGTCTATCTTGAACATACCAATCTTCTATCAGCAAATAAATTACTATTGTTTACTATTTTTAATATTATACCACAATCCTAGTAAAATTTTCAAGATGATAGGATCTTGCTCTTTGATTTTTTATAAAAAGTATTATAATTCTTTTAATAATGAGGAGCATGATGAAATGGGTTTTGCTGAAAGAGTGAAAAATGTTCGGATAGAGCTAAAATTGTCACAAGAAGATTTAGCCCATAAGTTGGGAGTTGGTTTTGCCACAATAAATAAATGGGAAAACGACTCGTATAGCAAGCACCTGTTTTTTAGCATAGAAAAAGCCGAGCGGTTAAACGCCCGGCTGTAGCTCAAAGTATCCATAGCCTAATATTATTCCGAAGCATTCGACTGAAAAGAAATATACGCACTCTAACTTTTTATTAGGGTGCGTACAGTTCTCTTGTGGCGGGAATAAAGTATCCGATATTGAACTTTACGGGTACAGAAAAGAGGCAAAGTATATAGTAAAGATTGCGCTTTGACTTAAAACTTACGCTTTCTCAATCAAAAAACTTTTCAGAAATTATATTTCCCAAAACCGAAAAACACTTGATTTTGGGAACATAGTGTGGTATAATACAACCAAGTTATATATTCTGCGAGGTAACGAAATGAAACTGATTGAAAGGGGTTTTTATCTCGACAAACTCAAAAACGTAATCGGTACGCCTGACATAAAGGTAATAACCGGCGTAAGGCGTAGCGGAAAATCAAAACTTCTGGAAGCGTTCAAGCGATATGTGGCAAGCGATATTCCGAATGCTAACGTCGTGCATATCAATTTCAACCTTTCAGAATTTGAAAATCTCAAAGACTATCACGCATTGAACGATTATATCGAAAGCCGTTACGTTTCGGGTGCAAGCAATTTTGTTCTGATAGACGAAGTTCAGTTATGCCCGAATTTTGAATTGACGATAAACAGTATGCACGCACGGGAAAAGTACGATATTTACCTTACGGGCTCAAACGCTTTCCTGCTTTCGTCGGACTTAGCGACGCTTTTTACGGGCAGAACGTTTGAAATCAAGGTTTACCCCTTTTCATTCAAGGAATATCTCGATTATTTCGGATATGAAAACGCCTACGACGCTTTTGATAATTACGTAAAAGAAGGCGGAATGTCCGGCTCTTACCTATACCGTGATTTAGAGGCGAAATACGACTATATCAAGGACGTTTTTGATACGCTTATCGTACGCGACATACGGCAGAAATACAAGATAAAAAACGTCGGACTTATGGACAGGCTCGTTGACTTTCTGACGGACAACATATCAAATCTTACTTCCGCGCGCAACGTTGCCGACACCCTCACCGCAAACAAAGACAAAATAAATCACAAGACTATAGGCGCATACATTCAGTATCTTTGCAACGCCTTCGCTTTTTACAAAATACGTCGATACGACATTCACGGCAAAAAATATCTTGCGTCAAACGACAAATATTACCTCTGCGACCACTCGTTCCGCTATGCAAAACTTGGTACGAAAAATCTCGATTACGGCAGAGTGCTTGAAAATATCGTTGCTATCGAATTGTTACGGCGCGGGTACGAAGTGTACGTCGGCGTGCTTTACAAAAAAGAAATAGATTTTGTGGCAATCAAACGCAGCGAAAAGATTTATATTCAGGTTTCAGACAATATCTCGGATGAAAAAACGTTTATGCGGGAAGCTACGCCGCTTTTGCAGATAAAGGACGCCTACCCCAAAACGATAATCGCCCGCACTCGCCACGAAGAATATCAATACGAAGGTATCAAAGTCATAGATATTGCCGACTGGTTGAAACGGGAATAAAAATTATTTCCCTATACTGAAATGTTTTTAGTTTTGGGAAATGGTGACTTAGTAAATTAAAGTATAGTCGAAAATAAGGCAAACATTTTACCCTATAAAAAAGAGAAAGTGCTAAATTTGGGAAAGTAAAATAAATGAGAGGTAAACGAAATGATTAGAACGGATATAATTGCTACGGTTGGAAGAGAATACTTAACAAGCAACATTGAAAACGACGAATTTAGTTATCCTAAGGCATTCAGTGCTGCATCCTTAACTTTTAACCCTATTAGAAATAGAGTTGGTAGAGCATTTGAGAAACTTGATATTCGATTCGTAAAAGATAATGTGACCGTGTTGATAGAAACGAAGCAAAATTTTACTGTGGCAGATGAAGAACAGGTATCTGCATATGTTGAATATGAAAAGGCACTTACAGACAACAAAACAGTTGCCATACTTGCCAACACAACAAATGATAATATTAAAGTGTGGAGAGGTGTTGTTTCCGACAGTGATTTGATGCCAAAAGAAACTGCACTTCGCACAATGGATGAGTATGTCGACTTTTATACTTCAAAGATAAACGACAAGGAAAAGGTGATGAAAAACACCTATGACTTAAATAATTTATTGCATAAACATAGTATTCCTGAAAAATTAAGAAGTCAGTTTGTTGGCACTTGCTTGCTGGCACTTAAAAATGGGCTTGATTACTCGACTCCGACCTTAACAGCCGCACAAATTCGTACAAGAATAAGAGAAGTTTTGGAAAATTTGCTCAATGATGACTTGAATAAGGCGGAAAAATTGGCTTTGTTGAATAGAAATGTGCTGGATAATCAATACGTTCGCCAATTAAAAATTGATGCGATAAGAGAAATTCTGAAATCTATTGAAGATAACATATTGCCTTTTATTAACGATAAAAGCACTTCTGGGCAAGATCTGCTCAATTTATTCTTCATCACATTCAATAAATATGTTGGTAAATCAGATAAAAACCAAGCGTTTACGCCTGACCATATCACAGACTTTATGTCAAAAATCACAGGAGTAAACAAACATTCCATTATCCTTGACCCTTGTTGTGGCAGCGGTTCGTTTCTGGTTCGTGCAATGACACAAGCATTGGATGATTGCGCTACGGCAGCGGAACAGGAAAACATTAAGAAACATCAAATATTCGGTATTGAATATGACGAAAATATATATGGTCTTGCAACGACTAATATGCTGATACATTCTGACGGAAATTCAAACATAAAACAAGGTAGTTGCTTTGCTCTTGCCGATTGGATCAAAGAAGCAAAGCCTAATGTAATTTTGATGAATCCACCTTACAATGGACAGCGTATTCATCTGCCTAAAAGTTATGTTGATACTTGGGCAAAAGATAAAAAGGAAGATCCATCAAAAGGTTTATATTTTGTCAAATTTATAGCGGATACGCTTAATTCAATCAATCACCAAGCAAAATTGGCGATATTATTACCCGTTGCATGCGCTATAGGTACGAGTGGAGAAATTGCAAGACTTAAAGAGGAAATACTGAAAGAGAATACTCTTGACGCGGTATTTACATTGCCAAATGAAATTTTCTATCCTGGAGCGAGCGCTTCAGCATGTTGTATGGTATTCAAGATAGGCACAAAACATAGTGATGTTTCAAATCCGGATACATACTTTGGTTACTACAAAGAAGACGGATTCAAGAAAAAGAAAAATCTTGGACGAGTTGAACAGATTGATGCTAGCACTGGTAAGAGTAAGTGGGTTGAAATAGAAAAAGAATGGATTGAACTGTATCGCAACAGGCAATCGGTTGACGGTTTATCGGCAACCCATAAGGTTACCGGGGACGATGAATGGTTGTGCGAAGCTTATATGAAGACGGACTATACAAAGCTAACTGAAGAAGTTTTTCAGCAGACAATCAATGACTATCTTGCTTATTAAATAAAGGAAGGTAATATCTATGAATCTTAATACGGAAAATTGGAAGGAGTTCTTGCTCGCAGATTATTTTGATATAGAGGCTGGTAAATATCATTATCCAGATGAGTATGATGTTGGTAATACGCCCTATATTTCAGCTTCAAACGAAAATAATGGTGTTGCTCAGAAAATAGATTTGGTTGCTGATTTTAAAGGTAATTGTATTGTCACCGGAAAAGTCGGTTGTACGGCGTTTTATCAGCCAGATGATTTTTGCGCAACAAGTGATGTTAATATATTTTATCCAAAATTTAATCTGAACGAAAAAGTAGGATTATTTATTGTAGCAGTAATCAATTTTAATGAAAATTACAAGTGGGGATACGGTCGCCAATGTAGAGTTGGTGACAGTAAGGAAATTCTAGTTAAGTTGCCTGCTAAAGCTGACGATACTCCTGACTGGGATTTTATGGAGCGGTACATAAAATCTTTAAATCATAAACCATTAACGACACAGAACAGATCCTCTCAACATCCACTTAATATTGACAATTGGCAAAAATTTAGCGTAAGAGATTTGTTTGAAGTAAAATATGGCATAAATATGGAGCTAAACGCGTGTGTATTAGCTGAAGATGGTGATTGTTCTGCAATTAATTTTGTTGCACGTACTGAAGATAATAATGGAGTAAGTGCAAAGGTTTATCCTGTCGAAGGAAAAATTCCACAGCCTGCCGGAATTATTACTTGTGCTGGTGGAGGAAGTGTACTTTCAACATTTTTACAGGAAAAGCCTTTTTATAGTGGTCGAGATTTATATTTGTTAATTCCTAAGCATTCGATGGGAAAGGCAGCTAAATTATTTATTATAACTATAATAAAGGCAAACAAGTATCGATATAGTTATGGTAGGCAAGCTAATGTTACACTTCCATATCTAGAATTATTATTGCCAACAACGTCGGAGGGAAAGCCCGATTTTGAATTCATGGAAAATTATATTAAGTCGCTACCGTACGGGGATAGGATTTAGAGGTTAAAATGTACATTCGGAAAATACATATAAAAAACTACAGAAATTTCAATGACTTTGAAATGGAGTTTCACGAAGGATTAAATGTAATTGTAGGGGCTAATAATTCGGGTAAAACCGGATTATTGTCCGCTATATATCTTCTTAATTTACCTTCTAGTATATCAATTGATGATTTCAACAAAAATAATTTAGTTCAATTCAAGACTTTATATAATGAAGATGCTCCTAAAATAGAGATTACATACTTTATCAACCACTTTATCAATGAAGATGATGAGGAGGATGAAAGTATAATCAAACTGATTCCTTTTTTAGGGTTTAGAGAGGTCGATGCCATGCGTTTGGCGTCTGAAGACAAGAAAAAATATTTTATTAAGGCTATAGTCAAAGCAGTTTATGAGCTTGATGAGAAATATATTGGAGAATACCGTAAAGTTGTTTCTGGAATAGACTCTTTTGACGATTTTATGCTCAGGTTAAAGCGTTTTGTTTCCGAACACTATAAATGGCATTATACAAATGGCGTCAGCGATTTGCAAGCTGAAAGTAAGGCTGCTACGAGTATTTTTGATATTCGATTTATAGAAGCGGAAAGAACAGCCGCAGAGGTGGAAAAGGAAACACGTAAAGAAATAGATTCTTTTTCTAAATCAACTGATAGCGCTATACTAATAGATGAGTTTAAGAGTAATATGTCAAAAGAATTGAGTGGAGTATTGAAACCATCTATTGACAAACTTACTAAACTTTTTGATTCTGAACAAAACGATATCGGATTAAAAAAAGGCAATGTTGCAATCTATCCTTCAGTAAAAGCAAATGTGTCGATTCCGGATTCCTTTATTACAGAAGTTAAAGATACAAAATCGGAGTTTATTGTGCCAATAGATCATAATGGACTTGGTTACAATAATCTTATAAACATATATATGTTGATTAAATTAAAGGAACTGCGAGTTGGTAAGGACTTCCGTATATTATGTTTAGAAGAACCTGAAGCGCATTTGCATCCTGCAATGCAGTACAAGTTGTTTAAATACTTGAAAAAACTTGATGCCGAGAAAAAGTTGAATCAACAGATATTCGTTACAACTCATTCAAGTAATATTTCTGCGGTGGCGGGAATAGATAATATGTTTATGATGGCATACAATCGTTCTGTTACTCCACAAGATTGTATAAATCAGAGCCTTGAACTCCAATTCAAAGATGAGGGCGAAAAAAAGCAAAAAAGCGAAGCAAAAAAACACTTAGCCAAGTTTTTAGATGTGACTCGCTCGGACATGCTGTTTGCTGACAAAGTAATTTTAGTAGAAGGTATTGCCGAAAGATTACTACTTCCTTATTTTATGGAAAAATGCGGGTATGCATATGAAGATGAGCATGTCTCGATTGTAGAAATAGGCGGAAAACATTTTGAACATTTTGTAGAATTGTTTAATGGCAACGCATTGAAAAAGAAAGTTTTATGTATAACAGATAAGGATTTTAATTGGATTAATGAGGATGGAAAATTTAATACTTTGGAATCATATTTAAAGGACAAACCAACACATATTGAAAAATTACAGGAACGATTTACGTTCGATGAATTTAAAATTATTACGCAAGACTGTGGAGGTAGAACCTTTGAAGATGAATTGTTTTTAGCAAACTGTGAAAATATCCATACCGCAACAGAATTGTTAAAAATGGCATTGCCGGAATCGTTGCAAACAATAATTAATTCATGTAAATTAGATGCAACGAAATGGGAAGAACATTTTCCGAGGATAAATGGTAGATCCCAATCTGTTATACAAAAATATGTGAACAGTTATAAAAATAGGATCGACAAAGAAGAGCAGAATAAAGAATTTTATGAAATGCTAGCGTTTGCAGAAATATTTTTACATTATGCAAAAAACAAAAAGGGGGATATGGCATTATCAATATTGACTGAAGCTGAAAGTCTTTCTTTGAATGTTCCGTCTTATATTAAGGAGGGGATAAAATGGTTGAAATAAAATCAAATTACATTCTGTCTTCTGATGAAATTAAGAACAATATTAGGGTTTTTGCTGGTCCCGGAGCAGGTAAAACTCATTTTTTGGTAGAAAATATAAAAAATATAATTGCAACAAACCAAAAAATCACGAGCAGCAAGAATCGTAAAATTTTGTGTATTACTTATACGAATGTGGCAGTTGATGAGATAAGAAGGAGACTTGATCGTTTTTCTAACACAGCAGATATTTGTACCATTCACGGTTTTATCATCGATAATATTATAAAGCCTTTTCAGGATAAACTTAGAGAAATAATGATGTCTGACTTCGCAATTGAAGTTGAATCAAAAGGAATAATTTCTTCACAAGTCGAAGGTCTTGGAATTCTGCATGGCGTTGATAAAGAAAAAATATACGCTTTTATTAAAGAAAAATGTCATGACAATCAAACGATTTCCTATGGTAAAAAAATAATGGGCGAAGTTGAGATAGATTGTGAAACGTATATTTCATCTATAAGACAAAATGGAATGCCTAATAGAATATTTAGAAGTTCTAAGCAGATAAAAGAATGTCATAAAAAAGTAATAAAAGAGTTTGTATGGTCTAAAGTGAAAAAACTTACTCATGATGAAATACTTTACTTTGGATATAGAATTCTTGAAGAAAATCCGCTTGCTGTTTATTATTTAAGGGTAAAGTACCCGTACATTTTTGTAGATGAATTTCAAGATACAAATCCCTTGCAGACGCTTTTAATTAAGCTCCTTTGCAAAAAGTCAACTCATGTTTGTATTGTCGGAGATATCGCACAATCCATTTATAGTTTTCAAGGAGCAAATCCATCTGATTTTGAAAATTTTCATATTAATGACAATGATATAGATTTTTCAATTAAGAACAATCGTAGGTCTTCTGCAAACATTGTTAATTTCTGTAATTTTATTAGGCAAGTTGATACAGTTGTTGTGCAAGAAAACGTCAATAAACAGCTTGCAAATAATAAAATACATTTCTTATTAGGAGAAAGTGGCAAAGTAAAATTAATTATTAATTCCGTCACTGATAATGGTGGCGTCGTTTTGACACGAACTTGGTCCGACGCATTTAAATATATAAGAGATATTGATGTTGAACAAGAGGAATTGCTAAAAAATATTTATAATGGATATTATAACACGCCAATTAGTATAAGGGATGAGATTATAGAATTAAATAATGTTTCATGGGTTCGAGCTTTTAAGTTTATTTTTAAACTTTGGCAAAGTTATAAAAACGGAGCATTAATAGATATTATTTCAGCATTTAGTTTGTATGGAAAAGTGCAATTGGAAAAAATTACGCCTAAACGCCTTCTCTTACTTAAATATTTACTAACTGAGATCTTTATTAATTGTGAGGAGCTTAAAACATGTGAAGTTTTATCTAAATTTAATGATAAAATTCAAGAGGAACAATATATTGAATTAAAACAACTGTTAGATTCTGAAACTCTGAGTATCCCAATATTTGACGAGCCCGAGAGAGACGCTGTAAAAACCAATATTCAGCAATTAAAATGGACGACATCTTATAAGGTATTTAATGAAGTATTTACAGATCATAGTAAATATATGACCGTGCATAAAGCTAAAGGATTGGAATGGAATAAGGTTGTTGTTGCCGTAATGCCTAGCAAAAATGATAAAATAAAAATAGCAGATATGTATTCTTCTCCGAAAATAATAGGGAATAGCCAAGCTAATGAGTTTGTAAGAATATACTATGTTGCTTGCAGTCGTGCAATTGAAGACTTATACATACATATTTCTGAAGGATGTGAACGCAAAGAAATTGAAAATAGTTTAAAGTCGTTTTTGGAAAAAAGTGGCTTAATAATCGATTATGAATTTATTGAATAATATTTTTACTGTCATATTATTCAATATGACTTAAAAGCAGGAAGCTTGACAATAGTCAGGCTTCCTTGTTGTATACGGTTATTAAAAAATTTTAGGAAACTTTTTCATAAAACCTTGTAAAACCCATCGTCAAATGTCCTATATAAGTGAGGGGCATTTTTCTTTTGCGAAAAATACGAAGTTCTTACTCTCTGTTGTCCATATACAGTGAGGGGCTCTTTGTTTTAATGAAAAAGTTTCCCGTAAACCATTAACTTTTGTACCGGAAGTGTCCAATAGTAGTAGAGGAATAATAAATTACCGTGAATTTCTTAAAACACCCCGCCAAAGGGTATGGTAAGTTTCCAATTATAGTAGGAGGATTTTTTGAAAAAGTTCAGTGAAATACCCCCGCAAAGAGATGAAAACTTTCCAATATAAGTAGAGGATATTTTCAAGAACTTACGAAAAACACCCCCGCAAACAGGCAAGCAAATGTCCATATATAGTGAACGGGAAAGGAGATAACAGATCATGAGTTACAAACAAGTGTACCCGCCTTAGCAGGCAGAAAACGGAATGCAAAAGCCCGAAAAATAAATTGGAAAACGGGTACTTTTTACAAGCAGGATAAGGTTTTTGCAATCTATTTCAAAAACGGAACTCGAAACAAGTCGGAAACCGACTTTTCGGAAAGGGCAACATTTGCTCGTATCCACAAGAAGAAATCGCCCTGCTCTTATTAAAAATATCGGCGGACTAACGCAAAAGCACTTGACTTACGCACACAAAGCGTGTAAAATATAATCGTCGTATAGATACGATTATATATTCACGGAGGAATGAAAAGATGGCAAAGTCAAGAAAGGAAAAAGACAAAAGATACGAAGAAAGGCACAAGGAAGAACGCAAAGCCAAAAACATTATATGGGGAACGAGCGTTCCGAGAAAAACGGCGGAAGAAATAAACGAGTTTCTGAAAAAGCACGGCTATACGAAGGTAGAACTTATACAAGCTGGCTACGAAGAACTGTTAGCCCGACACGATACCTTCTTTGCAAAATTAAAGGATGGCTACGACGACTTTTTCGAGAGCGAACTTACGAAATTCGCAGAAGAAAGAAACAAAACATAATCCGTAAGACGAGATACTCTCGCCTTGCGGAAATCTGAGATAAGGAGGATTTTGCGGTAATGGTGAGAGAACATTACAGCCATCAGGAAAGAGAACATAGTATCCGCGCAATAAGTATGAACGTTGAAGCGGATACAAGAAAACACCGTTGAAGTCAATCTGTCAACGGGGCACAAAGAAAAAGGCAGATTAAATCTGCCGAAAGAAAGAATACAAACAAGCGCAAAAATTTTAGCCGATATTTTACTCGACTATGCGAGAAACGGCGGTAATATGGACGATTTAACGCCCGAGAGCGTATTCGGCAGGGGAAAGCAATGAAAAAGCGAGTAGTGATATATGCAAGATTCAGTTCTCACAGTCAGACGGAACAGTCTATCGAAGGACAACTTCGGGAATGCTACGAGTATGCCAAAAGACAAGACCTTCTCGTTGTAGCCGAATACATAGACCGTGCGCTCACGGGGACTACGGACAAACGCCCCGAATTTTTAAGAATGATCGACGACAGTAAGAAAAAGACTTTCGACTATGTTCTTGTTTACCAACTTGATCGCTTTGCCCGTAACCGTTACGACAGCGCGAATTACAAAGCAAAGTTAAAGAAAAACGGCGTGCGTGTTCTATCTGCAAAAGAAAACATAACGGAAGACGCAAGCGGAATTTTAATCGAGGGCGTGCTGGAAAGTATGGCGGAATATTATTCCGCCGAACTTTCGCAAAAGGTAAAACGCGGAATACGGGAAAGCTACGAGAAAGGTTACTTTATCGGCGGATACGGACTATTCGGCTATGACATCGTGGACAAAAAATGGACGATAAACAGTTACGAAGCGGATATTGTCAGAGATATTTTTACAAGATACAAAAACGGCGAAAAGGCGAAAGAAATTATTGCAAGACTGAACGGACAAGGCATTAAGACGAAAGCCGGTTCGTCGTTCAATATGAACAGTCTTGCAAGGATAATCCGCAACGAAAAATACATCGGGAAAGTAACTTCACACGGCACGGTTTATACTAACGTCATTCCGCCTATCGTGGACGAAAAACTTTTTTATGAATGCAACGTCATTATGGACAAGCATAAACATAAACCGCGCGATAGCAAGAGCGAGCAGCCGTATATTTTAAGCGGAAAATTGTTTTGCGGATTTTGCGGTAGTCTGATGACCGCCGAAACGGGAACAAGCCATACCGGTAAACTTCATCATTATTACAAATGTTTCGGAAGAAAACGCAACAAACACAGTTGTAAAAAGGCAAATTACAGACAGCAAGACCTTGAAGATCTGGTATTCGGCACGACGGTTAAATACATTCTGCAACCCGACGTAATTCAAACCGTTGCCGAACAGGTTGTTTCAAAATTCAATTCGGAGATAACAAAGACCGCAACGCTTAAAAATCTCGAAAACGAGTTGAAAGCCAAAGAAAAAGCGATATACGCACTGCTTGCCGCCATAGAACAAGGCATAGTGACTAAATCCACCAAAGAACGACTGATTTCTCTCGAAACGCAAAAAGAGGAATTAGAGAGCAAAATTTCGCTTGAAAAGGCTCGGCAGATAAAACCGCTCGAAGTGGACAAAGTAAAAACGTTTTTAACCTATTTTGCCCGTAGAAAGTATGAAAACGGGCAAGAAAAAAACGAGTTTTTCAACTCGTTCATAAACCGTGTTATTTTGTATGACGACAAAATTTTAATCTTTTACAACACCGACGATAATCACCCGACGGTAATTAAGAGGAAAGACACGGAAGAACTTATTTCGCACCTTAACGACATAGCGAGCAACGGCAAAACCGCAACAAACGACTGTCCGAACACAACGGGAAACAGCATCCCCATCGTACAAAAGGAAAACTCGCTTGAACCTCAAGGGTTCAAACGAGTTTCACTTGGCGGAGAAGCAGGGATTTGCTCAACAGCGAAGTGAAAAAAACTTGTTTTTTGAAAACGGAGCGTGCAGCTGGCGGTGACAGGGTTCGGCAACGACGTTGCCCCGTGCAAAGCACGGAAATCCCTGCAAAAAGACAACAAAAAACCCTACTGAACAGTAGGGTTTCAAGGTGTTGGCGGAGAAGCAGGGATTTGAACCCTGGCTACGATTCACTCGTACTACTCCCTTAGCAGGGGAGCCCCTTCGGCCTCTTGGGTACTTCTCCAAAAACCGCCGGTTTACACCGAAATAAATATTGACGTTCACGAGCTGTTGCCCGATTGACTTGGTTATAATAGCATAACAAAATATTTGTTGTCAATGATTTTTGAATAAATACGGCTTGCGTTTATGCCGAAAAGTAAATATGCGGCTTACGCCTAGATCCCTCGGCGTTGCACAGGATGACAAGCCGTGAGGTTCGCTCCCGCGAGATTGCCACGGCACTTTGCGGCTCGCAATGACAACGGAGATAGGAATATTGGAGCATTGAATGATTTTGGGGCATATTTGCTATTGACACGGAGGGATTTTTCAGCTAAAATACATAGTGTATATTTATAAATATACGTTACAGCAAAATCATTCGAGCAAAGCGGTGCGCTATCGCGCGCTGTCAAAGGACAATAAGCATGGCTCGGTGACGTCAATAGTCATTCGTTTTCTTCTCGGTCGCGCTCTTGGCGCGGGGTGGGGCAATAAGTCGTGAGTGGAAAGTGAAGAAGCATCAAAAGGAAGACATTATGAACATCAAGGAAAAACTCGCTTCCGCATCCAAAAAGGAACGCACTCCTCAGCAACAAAAGGCCATGACCATCCTCAATTGGGTGGCCACCGCAGTTTGCATTATCGTGATTATTTTTGCACTTGTCATGGCAATTTTTATGATTGCAGGATCGGGTGACAAAGAATATCGCATCACAAGATTTGGTGATAAGATTTATCTCAACGTTGCAACCGACTCAATGGAGCCGGAGTTTTACACAAGCGACGTGCTTATTGCCAATTCCTTCAATCTTGACAGCCAACTCGACGAACTTAAAATCGGACAGGTTATCACGTTCAAGACGACAAGCGGTTCGCATTATGTTTTGAATACCCACAGAATTGTCAAAATCAATCGTAAAGACGACGGAAGCATTCGTGATTTCACCACTCGCGGTGACAACTCAAAGTCCGGCAACAGAGATAACTCCACGATTTCTTGGCAAGACGCCGTTGCGCAAAACGACCTCGGCCTCACCGAAACCGTCAATCCCAAAAATATCGTCGCAGTCTGGGGTAGCGTGGACGAAAACGGCAACTTCACAGCAGGGAAAATGCTCAAAGGTGCCGGTACTTTTGCAAACTGGATCCAGGATGTCGGTGTCGATAAACAGGGTGTTATGCACTATGGCGAAAACATGAAAACACGTTTCTTCTGCGTGGTGGTGTTGCCGCTCATTTTGCTGTTTGTGATTTACGCATTCATTTTGGTGCGTACTCTTGTCGTTGCCAAACTCGAAAATCAACGCAAGGTGCAATCCGAGCAAGTTATCACGGTTGACAGCCTTTCCGACGAGGAAAAACGTCGTCTTGCCCAAGAGTATCTGGCGTCTTTGCAGGCGCAGACAGACGGTGATGCGTCCGATACAAAAGCCGATGACGCTAAAACCGACGAAACTTCAACCGACAAGTCGGACAGTTCGGACATCAGCGACGACAATGCAAGCGAGGATAAACCCGAATAAACAGTTTTGATTTTTCCGAATTTCGATTTTGCGCATTGCGCGTGCGCAAAATCGAAGCATCCTTTTGCAAAGTCGATACGTTTATCCGTTTTTTTAGGATAGGGGACATCGCGAATCGGACTGACTTTGCAAACGTTCGCATTGTGCGGGCGTCGGCTATCGCGGGAGGCGAGATGCCGAATATAAAATATATTGACAATAATGAACATAAATTTAGTGTTTGAATTTCTCAAAGCCTTCCTCGGCGCGTTTTACGACAAGGGTATCGGCAGTATTTTCTGGGGCTTTTTGCATATCTTCTACAACGAAGGCTATGCGGACGCTTTCAAGAACTACACCGAGTACTTCGGCGCGGGCGAGTGGGCTGTCGCAATAATTTTTATCATTCTTATCGTTGCGGTTATCGTTGCGATTATCGTTTTGATTGCACTTGGAATCCGCAAACTCGCAAGGCTGCAAAAAGCCAAAGTTTTGCCACAGGATCTCGTTGAAGAGTGCGCAAACCTCAAAAAACAAATCATCAAAATGTCCGCCGAAAAAGACCGTATTCTCGGTATGCGCGTGAGCGATATCGGCACTTACGAGGGCGAAGAAGAGGGCGCAGAGGGCGAAAAGAAAGAGGAACAATCCCCGACAGGCGAATCCCGTTTCTACAAGCTTACCGAAATCGACAAGATTTACGAAAATTACGTTCCGCCCGTATATGATGATTCTATTACGTTGCCCGAGCTGTGCGATCGCTTCCGCAACTTCGCTTGCTCTCGTATGCGCCTTTACTACAATCCGCGTATCATAAGGCTGTTTATCGCAGGTATGTCCACGTCGCGTCTTATGATTTTGCAAGGTATTTCGGGTACAGGTAAAACTTCGCTTCCGCACGCTATGGGTATATTCCTCAACAACCCGGCGACGATTGCGTCCGTTCAACCGTCCTGGCGTGACCGTACCGAGCTTTTCGGGTACTTCAACGAATTTACCAAACGCTTCAATGAAACCGAAGTTTTGAAAAAGATGTACGAGGCAACTTGGAACGACCAAATTTACCTCACAGTCCTCGACGAAATGAACATCGCGCGTGTCGAGTACTATTTCGCGGAAATGTTGTCAATTCTCGAAATGCCGTCCCGCGACGAGTGGATTGTCGACCTCGTTCCGTCCGGTTGGCCCAACGACCCCAAACATATCGACAAAGGTCGTTTCAGACTTCCGCAAAATATGTGGTTTATCGGCACGGCAAACAACGACGACTCCACGTTTGCAATATCGGATAAGGTTTACGACCGTGCTATGCCTATCAACATCAACAGCAAGGGCGTGCCTTTCGACGCACCGTGGGCGGATAACATCTTCATCAGTTACAAGCACCTCGAAGCAATGTTCAAAGAATCGCAAGAGATATACAAGGTGTCGCAAGACGTGCTTGACAAAGTCAACAAGTTGGACGACTACGTCATCGAGCACTTCCGCCTCGCGTTCGGCAACCGTATCGTCAAGCAGCTCAAAGAGTTCGTTCCGTCCTACGTCGGATGCGGCGGTACCGAGCTCGACGGCCTCGACTATGTCCTTTGCAACAAGATATTCCGTAAGTTCGAATCCCTCAACCTTTCCTACATCCGCGACGAAATCGACGGCTTGATTTTGTATTTGAGCGAGCTTTTCGGAGAGGAAAACATGCAAGAGAGCAAAGAGTATATCAATCGACTTAAAAAATTGTTCTAAAATGAGTGATGAAAGAGAAAATATAATTGCAATTTTCCCCTTTCCTCACGTGTTTTCCCTATCGCCGTTCCCCCTTGAAAGGGAACCCACGGCGACCGCGTAGCGGGGGACAACACTCGGCACTCGCATAGATAGGTATCGTTCTCTTGTTGTGCCACTCGTTCGCAGACGAAAAAATTCCGGCTCGTCTGCTCACTTGTACTAATCGTCAAGCTCGGCGCTCCAAGGCTCGCCGCCACTGCGGCTCGAAATCCGTCTTCGGACAGAGGAAAACACAAAACAAAGCTCGTAAAAAACATGGCAGACAACAAGATTACAAGAGAAGTGTACAAACAGTACGCAAATAAGATTGTTTCCGTCCTCAACAAAGAGGGCTTTTATGAGCAATTCAAAAAACGCGTCGACAAGGGCGCATCGAGCTTCAAACTCGCAAAAAAACGCCTCGTTCAGGATATTTCGATAGACTGGATCGATACGATCGAAAGCATACTTCCCAACCTCGATACCATCGTCAGAAACCCGAGAAAATTTATCGTTCAGGAAGAGGACATCGTTGACGTGTCGCTTGCAAGAAGTATTTCGACGGAATCCGTCAAATACCTTGCGCAGCACACCAATATGATTTCAAAAGTCGACGAAAAGACGGGGGACGTCACGCCGTCCAAAATCCTCAATATCACAAAAGAGGAATCTTTCGAGATTTACGAAAACCGCTTTATTTACACGCTTTTGCTCAAACTCAAAGATTTCGTCACCATGCGTTACGACAAGATCAAAAAGGCGTCGGCAACGCAAGACGTGCTCGAGTTGGACATCGAATCGAGGTTTAATCTTCCGAGCAAAAAAATCACTTATAGGACGGAATATTTTGCGCAGTTGAGTTTCGACGAGGTTATGCGCCTCGATCCCGACACGCTCACAAAAATCGAGCGCGTTGCAAAAATCGACCGCATTATCACCGACTTTTTGTCGTCGTCGTTTGCAAAATCCATGCGCAATTCCGCTCCCGTGCGTCCGCCTATCATGCGTACCAACGTCATCTTGAAAGAACCCAACTTCAAGAAGGCACTTACGCTTTGGCAGTTTGTCGAAACGTATCAGCAGACGGCAGGATTTTCAACGTCCGACGAGGTTGAGGACTACGAAATAGACGCCGAAAGCTCGCAAAGGCTCAACAGTATGATAACCCTCAACACAATGGTGTTCGAGAGTTTGTACGACCAATGCGAAACGGATATGGACATGGAGGACAAGCAGTTTGCCGACTTCCTCCGCGTCGGTCAGATGGATTTCGAAAAGGACAAAATCGACCGCGACGAATACGCTCAAAAGCTCGAAGACGAAAAGGAAAACGAGGAAGAAAAGGACAATATCGAAGAGGTGAAACCGCAAGAGGACGCCGAATCCGAAAAGAAAATTCCTCCCGAAACTCCGCCCGAAGAACAAGAATCGGAGCAAGAAGAAAATCAACCCGAAACTCCGCCCGAAATCGAGGAAAAAGAGATAGAAAAAGAGGTTGAAAAGCCTCAGGAAATCGAAAAAGAAGTCGTTGTCGAACATCCCGTCGAAGTCGAACGCTTCAAAGAGATGCCGCCGAAAGCGGATCAGGAAGAAGTGGATCTCGAACCCGATGCGGAAAAATTCGATCAGCATCTTTTCGAGGTGCGAAAGATCTTCAAACGTCCCGACGACGACAAGATCAAGCAAGAGGAAATCATCAAAGCGCGCGACGCAATCGATCGTTGCTTGACGTCTTATCGCAGAATCAAGCAAGAAGAGCTTGACGAGCGCGACAGACAAGAGCGCATACGCCGTCGCAGAGAAGATATCCAAAAACGTGCCGAAGCGTTCAGAAAACAGCGTGAAGAGCTTGAAAAGAATATGGATTCTTCAAACGATTCCGCATATTTCGGCATGGATCCGTTCAGCTTCCAAAAGGCGAAAATTCAAGAAAAGAAACGTCTTGAAGAGGAAGCAAAACGTAAGGAAGCAATCAAGTTCGACAAACACGAAAATCTCGAACTCGAAGATAAAAACACCGACGATATCAACAAATCCATTGACGAGATGGAAGAATCTCGCAGGGCAAATGCCGTTCGAAACGCAAAAATCGATCACGCTCTCGACGCAATCGATTCCGTTATGCCAATCGAAGGAGAAGTTTTGCCCGCTCAAAGAGCGAAATCAAAGCAAACTCTCGACGCGCAAGGACAAACCGCAACCGTCGCAACGGATGAAGAGCAGAATAGAGAAGTCGCAATCGCTCGAACTGCCGATACGCAAGCGGAGCAAGCCGCCGACGAAACGCATGCAAAGAAAGGCAAATTGCGCCTTGCAAAGCAACAAGATATAAATCCGTGGGAAGAGAAGCCTCACAAGAGCGTAAATCTCACTCCCGTCGACGAAAACACGGTTGCCGTCGGTGACGTCCACGTCAAAGACAAGGACGAAGTTGCGCCGTGGGGTGATAATGCTCAACTCGGCAAAATCGAGCACGAGGAAGAAAAGAAACCCAAGCGCAAATACAACCGTAAGCCAAAGCAAGAGCCTGAAAAAGAGCAATCCGCAACCGAACAATCCAAGGCGGAAGATTCCGCTCAAAGCGACGAATCGGCAGAGGACGTGAAACCCGTTTCCGAGCTGCGCATAAACATCGGCACCAAGATCGAAGACACTGCCGGTATGGGCATCAGTTTCAAGAGCGAAGATAAGGTTACACCGTGGGGTGAGGGCGCAAATCTCGGAAAACTCGAAGAAGAAGCGCAAAAGCCCAAACGCAAATATACGCGCAAACCCAAAAACGTTGAACAAGTTGACGAAAACAAGCCCGAAACCGCTCTAAATGTCGCTGAAAGCGTGAAAGAGGGTGAAAACGAGGACAAAAACGCAACGGAAACGGTTGACGCGGTTGAAAACGAACAAAACGCTTTGAGCAAAGACGACGTTGCACAAGAGGACAAAGAACCTCAAAAAGAGGAAACTGCCGACAAGTCCGAGGAAAAAGCGGAAGAAAAATCTGAGAAAATCGACGAAAAAACTGCCGAAAAAGCAGAAGAAACGCCCGTCAAAAAGCCTAGAAAACCGCGCAAAAACAAGTGGGATTTGAGCGATACGACGCTCAATCAAAAGTACTCGACGCCAAGCGGAAAGAACAAAGTTTTCGGCAAGGTTGACGAGGACAAAGTGGGAGTTGGCGGAATACATTTCAAAGACGGAAGCGACGATCCGTTCGGAGACGTGTTCAGCGTTGCGTCAATGACCGAACATAAAGACGACGAAGAAAATTAATAATATTTATTATTAAAATCGCATACCCGCACGGTTTGCGCCTGAAAACTATGAAAAGCAATCAATCAAAAGCCAAGAAAATTTACAACGCCGTATCGACCGTGATAGTGGCGTTGATTTTCGTATTTATGATTGTCGTCGTAGCGGTGATGTTGGTGCAAAAAAACAACGGCGGCGAAACCGAGCTTTTCGGATATCGCATGTACGACGTTCTGACGGACAGCATGAGCGGTACGATAGAGCCGGGCGACGTGATTATGTGCAAGAGCGTTGAGGACGTAAACGCTTTGCAAGTGGGGGATATCATTACTTTCAAAGCTCCCAACGGCAACTACAACGAAACCCATCGCATAATCGAAATCGTCAAAAACGACGACGGCACGGTCAAGTATTTCAAAACAAAGGGCGACAACGCAAAAGAGGCGGACAAGTGGGAACTTGCGCCCGAAAACGTCAAGGCAAAATACGTCAAAAAATCGGTTTTTATCGGCGGTTTGCGCAGGTTTATGTCCCATTGGTACGGCTACGTAGCGGTGGTGGTGATTCCGCTTTGCATAGTGTTTGCGCTGATAATCGCATCCTTTGTGCGCGATAAGGTCGCAATCGAAACGGAAAAGAAAAAAGAGAACAAAAAATTTACGCTCGACGATTTTAGCGACGAGGAAAAATTGAAACTGCTCGACAGTTTGAAAGACGAGAATAATTGTGAAAACGGCATGACTATTCAAGACGATATTGCCGAAAAAACGGGTGAAAACCTGTCGGAAGAGGCACCCGAAAGCACGTCGTGCGCCGACAAAAAAGAACAATAGATCTCGTTTAATCGTTTTTTAAGAAAAAAACACGAAAAAATATTTTTTTACGGTATCTAACCGAATATATCGCACTTACATATACGCTTTGCGTTTTGGGGTGCGATAAATTTTATTGCGTTTTCGAACTTGCTATGATAATATAAGTAAACTAATAAATATATAGGGGAGAGTGTTATGCTCGCAAAGATACTCAGTTACGCCTTGGACGGACTGACGGGTTATGCCGTTGACGTTGAGGTCGATATCAACAGCGGTTTGCCCGGTTACGATATGGTCGGGCTTGCATCGACGGCTACCAAGGAGAGCAAAGAGCGCGTGCGTTCGGCGGTGAAAAACAGCGGTTTTCAATATCCTGCAAAGCGTATTATCGTCAATCTCGCGCCTGCCGACACAAAGAAGGAAGGCCCCGTGTTCGACCTTGCGGTCGCACTCGGCATCATGGCTGCCACAGGTCAACTCGAAAACAAGGAGTACAAACAATACGTCATCATAGGTGAACTGTCGCTCAACGGCGAACTTCGCCACGTCAACGGCATTATGCCGTTGCTCATATCCGCAATGCAGGCGGGACATCGCAAGTTTATAATCCCTGCGTCCAACGCAACAGAGGCGAGCTTTATCGAAGGGATAGATGTTTATGCGCTCTCGACTTTGCGCGACGTCGTGGAAATGCTTTCCGGCGTTCACTACGACAAAGTGCCGTCGTCGACGTACGAATCGGCATGCGTAAATCACGGTTACGGCGTGGATTTTGCCGACGTAAAGGGGCAAAGCGTTGCAAAGCGCGCAATGGAAATTGCGGTTGCTGGCGGACACAACGCTCTTATGATCGGTCCTCCCGGCGCAGGAAAAACCATGCTTGCAAAATGCGTGCCTACGATTATGCCGGAAATGACTTTCGAAGAAGCGATCGAAGTGACCAAAATTCACTCGGTTGCAGGCATATTGGACAGCGACGTGGGCATCGTAACGACAAGACCGTTCAGGACGCCGCATCACACCACGACTGTTCCGGCATTGGTGGGCGGTGGAGCAAAGGCAAAGCCGGGCGAGGTGAGCCTTGCAAACTACGGCGTGTTGTTCCTTGACGAAATGCCCGAATACTCCCGTCGTGCGCTTGAAACATTGCGTCAGCCGCTGGAGGACAGAAAAGTCACGGTATCGAGGGTGCAACAAACAACCGAATATCCCGCAAACTTTATGCTTATTGCGTCGATGAATCCGTGTCCTTGCGGAAACTACGGCTCGAAGAACCAAATTTGCCGTTGTACTCCCGCTCAAATACACAATTATGTGTCAAAACTCAGCGGCCCGCTTATGGACAGAATAGATTTGCAAATCGAAGTTGATAATATCTCCTATGACGAATTGCGCACAAAGCAATCGGGCGAATCGTCTGCCGAAATCAAAAAGCGCATCAACAGAGTTCGTGCGTTGCAACGTGAAAGGTTTGCAAACGACGGCATCTCGACAAATGCCGAGATGGGCTCGAAAGAACTTGCAAAGTATTGCCAAATCGACGAAAACTGCGAAAGATTGCTCAAAAAAGCCTTTGAAAAGCTCAATTTGAGCGCAAGAGGCACGACGAGAATACTCAAAGTCGCCCGCACGATTGCGGACATAGAAGGCAGCGAAAACATCCTCCCGGCACATATTGCGGAGGCGATTCAATACAGAGGTCTTGACAGGAAATACAGCTGATGGACAGATTTGACGACACAACAAAAACTCTTGTCGCACTTCAATGGGTTGAAGAGCTTGCAAACAAGAAAAAGTCCGCTTTGCTCGAACAATTTGACGAACCGTGCGAGTTGAAAGAGACTTTTGCAAGAGGAATAGTCGAAAAAACATTGGGAGACCGTTCAAACGAGTTTTTTGCAAATATCGACAAAATAGACTCTATTTTGGAAGATATGCAAAAGAGAGAAATCCATTGGATAACCTATCTCGACGACGAATATCCTCAAACGCTTTGCGACGTGTACGACAAGCCTATCGCGCTTTTTGCAAAAGGCAACGTAGACGCTTTGAAAATGCGCATAATTTCGGTGGTAGGCACACGCCGTCCGACGAGATACGGCGCAAAGGTTGCCGAAGAATTTTCAAGAGAGTTTGCAAGGGCGGGGCTTTGCATAGCGTCCGGACTTGCAAGAGGCGTGGACGGAATCGCGCACAAAGCGTGCGTTGACAACGCATCGCCCACAATCGCCGTTTTTGCAAGCGGACTCGACGTTGTGTATCCGGCGGAGCACAGAGGGCTTGTGGACGGCATACTTGCAAACGACGGGTTGATTTTGAGCGAATATCCGCTCGGAACAAAACCGCTTCAATACCATTTTCCCGACAGGAATCGTATTGTCAGCGGAATATCCGAGGCGGTTTTTCTTCCGCAAGCGGCAAAGAAGAGCGGCTCGCTCATTACGATGAGGCTTGCAATCGAGCAGGGCAAAGAGATATTCGTAACGCCCGGCAACATCTACGACGAGGAAAACGCAGGCGGCAACGAATTGTTGAGAGAAATGCCGCACGCACTTGCAATATCGCCCGAGGACGTTCTCGACGCGCTTCACGTGCAAAGGGAAGTCGTCGAAAAACAGCCCGTGCAGCTTGATCTTGTTCAAAGCTCGATTATCGACGCTTTGCACGACGGCGAAAAGCATTTCGAAGAGTTGCTTGCAGACACGGGGCTGAACGTTGCCGACCTTACAAACGTACTTTTCAACCTCGAAATAGACGGACTTGTAGTTAAGACGGCAGGAAATTTTTACGCCTTGCCTTAAGCAGAGCGTATGATATCGCTACGGCGGTGATATTGCACTTCGTGCAGTGATATGCACGCAAAGCGTGCGTGGAGCGGGGCGTGCTTATACACGGAATGTGCTTATTCGGAGTGCGCCTTACGGCTAGATTCCCACGGTCACTTCGTTCCCTCGGAATGACACGGGTGGGACACCCA
>ENA-ORSK01000924-ORSK01000924.1-human-gut-metagenome-genome-assembly--contig:-NODE-924-length-26481-cov-13.465413_pt1 | contig 26481 bp, 22 predicted proteins | sample MGYA00242192_ERZ509159 | MGnify/ENA primary metagenome ERZ509159 (study PRJEB26280, sample SAMEA2338663) | human gut metagenome | biome: human gut; feature: human-associated habitat; material: faeces...
GGGGCTACCGCCCCTAGTCCCTGTCGGGGGCTCCGCCCCTGCGACCCCATTTTTATCAACGATATAGGTTTTTCGACAGTCTTAGCTGTGGGTCAATGCCCACAGCTAAGACGATTCGTTATATGCTATCTATTTTATCGCATTGCTCAAACGCACGTTTTAACGCCTGATCCATATTGTAATATCTGAAATCGGCAAGTCTTCCGCAACAGATAAGATTATCAATCTGCGATGCCAAAGCCTCGTACTTTTCATATTGTTCCATGCTCTCCTTTGTGAGAACAGGATAATACGGCTCAAGCTTTTCGCCCGACTTATACGGGAGAGGATATTCTACCGCATAGGTACTGCCCTTTACATTCTGGACGGGAATTTTCTTGTACTCTGTGATTCTGGTAAAGCCCTTTTCCTGAGGATATGCGACAACAGGAGCGTCCTGAAAGCTGTCCTTGTCGGTATACTTATACTCAAAACGCAGTGAACGGTAAGGAAGTCTGCCGTATTTTTCGCTGAAAAGCTCATCCAGCGCACCTGTATATACAAGAATGTTATTATACGGCTCACCGTCAACATACAGTTTATTATCCTTTACGGTAATCCGCTCAAGTGCCTCGACACCGGTTCTGACCGTGATATTCTCGTGGTTCAGAAGATTTCTGAAGAACTCCGTGAATGAATGCACCGGCATTACCTGATAAGCGTCATCGAAATATCCCTCGTCATACGAAAAACGCAGAGGTACTCTTTTAAGCACAGACGGGTCAATCTCAGAGGGAGATACGCCCCACTGCTTAGCGGTATACGGCGCATAGTCGTTATCGAAAAGATACTGAGCGTATGCTCTTATATCATCGTCCTCGTTTTCGAGAACTTCGACCACGGTAGCGGTCGGTCTGCCCTCGTAAACCTTAGTCAGCTTTGCCTTGAGCGTTTGTGCCTTTTGCTTATCAAAGAACTTATCAATCGTGGTAAAGTTGAAGGGGGTGGGGGTATATGTATCATTCCATACCGCACCGCAGGTCAGCTTGTAATCCGACCACTGCTCATAGCGGCACATATAATCAAAAAGATATTTCTCTTTCGTGTGGAATGTGTGCGGACCGTAATCCTGTACGAGTATTCCGTGATCGTCAACGTGGTCGTACATATTGCCGCCGATATGATCCCTGCGTTCCCATATCTCGACCTTCTTGCCTTTTTCCGCTAAATGACGGGCAATCACCGCTCCGGAAAGTCCACAGCCGACTATAAGGGTGTCAAAATCAAAACTGCTCATCAAAAGCCACCGTACTTGCTCATGAATTCTTTAAAGGTCTGCAGATTCTTGTCCTTATCGGCAAGTATAACCTTATCAATTCCGCCTACTCTGTCAAGCTTCCAGTCTACTGCAATGTCGGGATCGTTCCACATAATGCCGTCATCATATTCGCCGTAGAATTTTTCTCCGCACTTGTAGGATACTATGCTGTCCTCAAGTACAAGATAACCGTGAGCGCAGCCTGCGGGAACGAGTATTTCGTTGTGCTTTTCACCGATAAGCTCAAATGCAAGCCACTTCTTGAACGTGGGGCTGTCCTTGCGTAAATCGACTACTACATCGTAAACGTGTCCGTGTATGCAACGTACCAGCTTGGGCTGCTGTTTCTCACGCTGAAAATGAAGTGCACGGATAACGCCCTTGTAGCTTGTCGTATAGAAAACCTCGGCAAGATCGTGCTTTATGCCGTTTGCCTCGAACACTTCCTTCGAGTAATCCTTTGTGAAACAGCCTCTTATATCATCGGCATTGAAGGGAGTTACTTCTATAAGTCCCTTAATCTCTGTTTCCTTGAATTCAAACTTCTGTATCATTTCTGCTCCTTAATCCAATCCATTGTTTTTTTGACGCCTTCACCAAAAGGTATTGTAGCTCTGAAGCCTGTATCCTTTTCCGTAATTGAACAGTCAAAATCCGACAGCGGCATATTTACGCCTGTGAACGGAACATCTCCGAACACGAACTCCTTGTCGGGAGCCAGTGCAGCCTTCATCTCAAGAACAAATTCTCTGAGCGGCTTTGCATCCGAGCTGCCTATAAGATAGTGGCAGAATGGCTTGCCGTTCTCTCCGATGAGATAGAACGCTCTTGCAACATCGTCTATATATACAAAGTCATAATTCTGTGTACCGCTTGTGAACTGTAAAGGCTCATCGTTTATAATCTTTCTGATGGTCGTATTTACAAAACGGGGTGAAAGCTCACCTGCACCGTATGCGTTGGTTATCTTTGCCCAGCAAAGATCTATACCTATCTGTGCGGCAACGCTCATGCACATTGTATGAGCAACAAGTTTACCGCTTCCGTATATGTAGCCGGCACCGGGCTTATTACCCTGTCTGAATGCGGCTGATATTGTTTCATGCTCCATTATAGAGCCGGCGCATACAAACTTCTTGCAATCCATATCCTTTGCCACACGCAGACAATCTACCGTCCACTGAGCGTTATTAAGCTGTAAAGCGGTATCTGCTCTCGCAGGGCCTGCCGAGCCTACCCACGCAAAGTGATAGAATACATCAATATCACGGTCGGGGATAATATCGGCAAGCTTTGACGATTCGGAAAGCTCGTGAGCCACAAATCTTACATTTTCGGGTATGTTGTTATTGCAACCGTCACGGTCAAGTGCGATCACCTCAACATTATTCTTTACCAATTCACGCACAAGCGCACTTCCGACAAAGCCGTTTGCACCTGTAACAAGAGCTTTTTTCATTACTTTACCTCCAGATATTCGTTTATCTGCTTTTCCATAACGGCGCTAATGTCGCCGCCTGAAAGATATACCTTGCTCCACTCGGTCACCTTTTCGATAGCGTCGGAAATATGCCAGCGGGGACTCCATCCGAGTACACGCTTAATTCTTGAGCAATCAAGCTTGAGGAAATTAGCCTCGTGGGGAGCGTTCTTATCCGCAACGTTTTTCCACGAAGCGCCGTCGCCCCAGTGTGAACAGAACAGATCGACAAGCTCGCCTGTAGCGGCGCAGTCGCAATCATCCGGACCGATATTATAATTACCGGCAAGGCTCTTGTCCTCATACTGCTTCATCGCAAGTACAAGATATGTAACGACCGGCTCGAGAACGTGCTGATAGGAACGTGTCGAATAAGGATTTCTTACTGTTATCTCCTGCTTAGCCTCCATTGCTCTTACGCAATCGGGGATGATTCTGTCCTTTGCAAAGTCGCCGCCTCCGATAACGTTACCTGCACGGCAGGTCGAAACCGCAATGTCACGGTTATAGAAGAACGACTTTATATAAGAGCTTGTTACAAGCTCCGAGCAGCTTTTTGAGTTGGAATAAGGATCATAGCCGTCAAGTGCGTCATTTTCACGGTATCCCCACTCCCATTCGTTGTTCTTGTAAACCTTATCGGTGGTTACGTTTACGAATGATTTTACGCTGTCGCACAGCCTTACAGCCTCGCATATATTTACAGTACCCATAACATTTGTTTCGTATGTGTAGACAGGCTCTGCGTAGCTTTCTCTTACTATGGGCTGTGCCGCCATGTGAATTACTATTTCGGGGCGATACTTCTGCATTGTTTCGTTCAGCTTTGCAAGATCTCTTATATCGCCTATAACCGAAACTATTTCCTTCTCAACTCCGGAAAGCTCAAAAAGAGAGGGTGTTGTGGGGGGAGTGAGGGAATAACCGATAACTTTTGCTCCTGCCATAGAAAGCAGTTTGCACATCCAGCTTCCCTTGAAGCCTGTGTGACCTGTTATCAGTACAGTTTTACCCTTGTAAAATGACATATCCATATTGATTTTTCCTTTACGAATTAATAATATTTTCGCCGCTTTCATCTCTGACCTCGGCTAACAGTATTGTTTCAAGCGCAATAGCCGGATTAGCGGGTTTAACTATTCTGAAAGTGTATTTATCGCACATTTTCTCTATCATAGGCTTGATTTCAAAGAAATCGTTCGCCGAATGATAGATGCTGATAAGAAGTATCGGGTGCTGTGTGCGGATAGTTTCGACAGCGCCCCTGAGCAGCAGCTGCTCGCCTCCTTCAATGTCCACCTTTATAAGACCGACCTCGATATTGTTTTCCCGTACATAATCATCAAGAGTAACAACGGGAACTTCGATATGATCCGGATAATTATAACCGGGACGTTCAACAAGGGAATTGCAGGAATTGCGCTCACCCAGGCTGAATGTTGCCGTGCCGCTTTTCTCGCCCAGTGCTTTGCTTACAGGCACTATATTGTCAAGATGATTCAGCCTTATCGTTTCACGGATAATATCCATATTTGAGGGAGAGGCCTCAAATACATGAATGTTCTTATCTGTATATGACGAGAACAGAAGCGCCGTGTCACCGACATATCCGCCTGCGTCGATTATATGCTTATTTCTCACACTGTCCAGTGTGGTCAGCTTATCTATTCCGTATCTTGTGAAGAATACGCTGCTGTCAAACTGGTTAACGGGGAGATAATAACCGTTGTAATAATAAAGATTATCGTTCAGCTTTACTATCTTTGAACTGAATTCATCATTCATACGAACAAATTCTTCCTGCTCACGCTGTGTATAGACATCCTGCAAGGACTTGTTGCCGTCCGCTATCATTCCCATACGATGAATTATATCGGAAACGGTGTTTCTGCTCTCGTTGTCAAGTCCGCTTATAAGTGCGCTGAATCGTTGTGCGCTGTCCTCTCTGTTCATAGCGTCACTGAACAATTTTGCCAGAGCTTCACGTTCACCGGGATGAAAATACAGTTTTCTGAGATATGACTGCCTTTTGAACAGATTCATCTCACGGCGGATCGTATTTGCCGTATTCTCTGCATCAAGCAAAGACTGTGCGTATTCGCCCGTCTTTGAAGTCTTGTCGAAGCCTGCAGTTACGCTGTCGGAAAGCGACTTAATATCAGCCGAAATGCTTTCATTATCTGCCGATAAACCGTCAAGCACAGACACATATTCGCCTGTCTTTGAGGTCTTGTCGAAGCCTGCGGTTACGCTGTCGGAAAGCGACTTAATATCAGCCGAAATGCTTTCGTTATCTGCCGATAAGCCGTCAAGCGCAGACGCATACTCGCCCGTCTTTGAGGTCTTGTCGAAGCCTGCGGTAATGCTGTCGGAAAGTGACTTAATATCACCGGAAAGCGAGTTGTTGAGTGATCTTATTTCTCCTGCGTGCTTATTATTTTCCGATATGCCGTTTTCAATAAGTTCGACAATGTGCTTATCGCTATCGGAAGAACGCTTGTCGCTGTCGGTTATACAACCGAGTATTTCCTCTGTGTGATGTGAAATACAGTCGATAAGTTCACCGGATATTACGGCAGATTTCTCCGATATTTCGTTACTCAGCTTTTCGCCGATACGCTCATTTTGCTTTTTCAGATTTTCAATATCAAGTTTAATTTCTTTGAGTTTTAATGCAGTGTCCTCGCCGAATTTAACCTGATTGTCTTCCAATGTACGCAACGATTGACGGCACAGTTTTATCTGCTCCGCATTATCACGGCATATATCCGTGCAAGTATTCAGGCTGTTTTCAAGAAAACCGAGCATTTCACAAAGCTGTGCAAAATGCTCGCTTTCTGTCTGCCTTATCTCGTTGTTGAGCTTTATTGTCTTGTTGCGTGACATCGGAAATAATCTTCCGAAAAATCCCGCAAGTTTATCGGATAATTTACTCATTATTTCCAAATCTTCCAGGGAGCATTGTTGCTGCTCCACATTTTCTCAAGTTGTTCTTTTTCTCTTACAGTATCCATGCACTGCCAGAAGCCTGTATGCTTATATGCCATAAGTTCTCCAAGCTTTGCTACTGTTTCAAGGGGCTTCTTTTCAAGAACGGTTTCGTCGCCGTCAATGTAATCAAAGAATTCGGGTTGGCATACCATAAAACCGATATTGATAAGGTTGCCATCACCGGATGTCTTTTCACGGAATTCGTTTATTTTTCCGTTTTCGTCAATATCAAGCACACCGAATCTCTGACCGGGGTTATAAGCTGACATTGTTACGAGCTTTCCGTGTTTTTTATGGAACTCGACAAGCTCGGCTATATTTACATCGGAAACGCCGTCGCCGTATGTCAGCATAAACGGCTCGTTGCCGATATACTCCTTTATACGCTTTACACGTCCGCCGGTCATCGTGTTAAGACCTGTGTCCACAACGGTCACCTTCCAGCGTTCTGAGTTGTTGCGGTGAACGGTCATCTCGTTTTTACCGCTTGTAAAATCAAATGTGATATCGGATGTATGCAGGAAGTAGTCTGCAAAATACTCCTTTATAACGTGCTGTTTGTAACCTGCACATATAACGAATTCATTGAAACCGTAAGCTGAATAGAGCTTCATTATGTGCCATATTATAGGCATACCGCCAAGCTCGACCATGGGCTTGGGCTTGAACTGGCTTTCTTCGCTTATTCTTGTGCCGAAACCTCCGGCGAGTATTACAACTTTCATTTTTCCTCCTGTGTGCTGTTAAGACGTGTTACTTTACTGCTATCTATTTCAGGATGATCTGCTATGAAGTCATCCGTATAAACGTCTGAATAAAGTCCTCTGAGACCCATAGGATTAACGGATATAATCTCTGTATCCGGATAGAAGCGTTCAACAAACGCCTTGACCTTCCGGTAGCCGTCTAACCAGTGTGGAACACTTGTCTTTGCTACAAGATCGGACAATCTCTGCTTGCTGCCGTCAAAATATCCTGCATTGGTGCAGTCGCAACCAACAAGATAAATTCTTTTCGCATTGGTAAAGAGCGCAAAGTGGATAGCCTGGAATGCAATTGAATAGAATGCCATAAGGGGATAGAATTCTATATTGATATGTATATCCTCGCTGGGAGCCGCCTGGAAGAATCTTCTACCGTTATTCTCTCTGATGATCTTCTCTGATACCTGGAATTTATCTCTGTATTCACCGGTAGAATACTGACCGAAGAACTTGACAAAATCGTATTCCTTCAGCTTTTCAAACCACGGAGCACGGCTTTCGTAATCGGTAGTAAAATAGTAATCAATATCAACATCAGGATTTAAGAATGAAGCATTCATACCTATATGTACAGCACCGGGAATGGGCTTGTAGTATTTCATTGAAGGTCCTGATGCCATTACAACAACATCTCTGCCGGTATTGATATTTCTGAACTCACCGAATGACTTCTTATGAGTTTCGTGTATCTCATTTGCAAGGCAGGCAATATTGAGATTGATATTTGAGGTGAGTGTTTTTGCATCCCATATATCCTTGCGAAGACTGGTAGCGATGATAGGAGGCTTAGCGGCCGCTGCCTGTACGCTCTTGGGAGCAGTGCTCTGACAAACCTTTACGGTTCTCGCAAGCAGCACGCTGTGTTCTGTAGACTTTTTCTGAAGATCGTTAACAGAAGCAACCAGTGCGCCGAGTCTTTCCTCGTTTCGTAAAGCAACACGATATGCAGGGAAGGTGTTTCTCATTATCTTCTTTAAAACGCTTTCGTCTTTTTTGGGCTTTTTGGGAGTAGCCGCTGTTTTTGCAGGTGTAACCTTGCACTTTGCGGCATTGGTTTCTCTGAAGAATACAAGCTGATTTTCCTTTACCTTGTACTTTCTCTGCTTTAATACCCAGTATATGAAGATACCGTAAAGAACCTCAGACATATAGCCGGGCGTTCTCATTTTGGTACCCTGATATTTTGACAAATCAAATCTTTTCATGAATTCGAACAGTACGCCGAATTCAAATGTACAGAAGCGGTTGAACAGCTCTTTTGACATTACAAAGCAGTTGTACGCATAGTACTTCTTTGAAGCCATATATTCCTCGGCAGCCTTAGAATATTCGGGGTAAAGCTCATCAACCAGCTTAAGTGTAAGCTCAGGTGCGCTTTTATCGAATAAATGCTCCTGGATCATGAATATATCCTTGATGCAATGTGCACGTTTTCCGCCAAAAAGGAAATCCATCTCATCAACATTCATGCTTCCGCCTGTGATAAGATCGTATTTCTTTATCTGCTTTGCCATACCGTCATAGTCTTTAAGGCCGTACTTCTCTATGCTCTCGTCATTGAGCATATTCTCGATTATGTAGCCTCTTGAGCATTGGTCAAACTTCTTATTGCTGAATGAAAGATAACGTCTGTAGTGGCAAAGGCCGTAGTAATTTACATCGGCATTCTTCCACGCCCAATACTGAACACTCAGCTCCGAGAAATACTTTGCAAGATCGGAGATATTGTCGCCGGTGTCATCGCCGTTCATCTTAAGGAAGCATCTCGCCGAGCCTGCATTACACTTATAGTTTTCGAATATACGGTTACCTATCACGGCGCTGTCAAGATCCATTCTGTGCGAAACGAAAATCTTGATGTCATCGTTGGGTTTCTTGTATGACAGAGTACGCTGTGCAAGGGTATTTGCATCGGGATCTGCTTCGGTATTCTTGAAGTATACAATCTGACGCTCAAGGAACTTGCAGTCGGTGTGATGCTGAAGATACCACATATAAACGCCGTAAACGATCTCGCCCATATAGCCTGTGGCTCTGAGCTTGTTACCCTCATAGCCGGTGGTGTCAAACTGTTTATCAAACTCAAAGAGTATGTCAAAAAGCACCTTGTTGTATTCGTTGAATATCTTCTTTGACATTACAAAGCAGTTATAGCCTCTGTAATACTTTGAGGCAAAATACTCATTCATAGATTCAACAAGCTCGGGGTGCCTGTCTTCTATTATCTTTATCAGCGTGTCAATAGCTATAGGATCAACAAGATTTCTTGATGCGTACCATAACTCCTTTACACTGTTTCTGGGACGTACTCTGGTGATTTTTGTCGTATCGAAAGCCTTGCCGACAATAACGTCATAGGATGAGATCTCCTTCTCCATCTTTGACTTATTGAAAAGCTGATATAACTCTGCGGTGCGTACCGAAAGATTGTTTTCCATTCGTACATCGTAGTCATTGCCCGGCATAAAGGAATCCATAAACGAAAGATACCTTCTGTAGTGACAAAGTCCGTAATAATCCGCATCATAATTTTTCCACGCCCAGTACTGTACTGTGTATTCGCAAAAAGAAATTCTTTTCTCGGATATGTTATCGCCTGTGTTGTCGCCCATTATTGCGTTGCCTTTATCATTCTCGTCGAGTGCTGCACCGCATCTTACGGGTACATATAAAGGATTGTCGACAACCATACTTTTGAGGTCGATTCTGTGTGAAACGAAAATTGCGATTTTTTTGCTGTTGTTTTCACCGCTGTTCATTGATAATAAAATTCCTTTCTTTTTATCTCTTTACTCTTCCCGACGAATTTCCACCGGCAAGATCAATTACATCATTAATTCCGAACAGACAGAAATCGCCTTCAAGCGTCTGATCAAGACAGCCTGCCGCAGCAGCTGTTTCAATAGCGTTCGCCGGCGATATATTGTTGTGCAGAGCATAAATAAGCCCCGACGCAAATGCATCGCCGCCGCCTATTCTGTCTGTAATTCTTATATCATATTGTGCAGATATATAAACCTGCTTTTTTTCGTCATCATAAATGATTCCCGACCAGCCGTTGTCGCTTGCGGAATAACTCTTTCTCTGTGAGTAGGCAACTATTTTACAGCCGAATGTTTCCGCAACGGTCTGAAGGCTCTTTTTATAGCCGTCTGTATCAAGCTGTCCCTTTGTGACATCCGTAGTGCCTGCTTTTATTCCGAACACTATCTCAGCGTCCTCTTCATTTCCTATGCAGACATCAACGTACTTCATTATTTCGGTCATTACGGGACGTGCCTTTTGAGCACTCCACAACTTGCTTCTGTAGTTTATATCGCAGCTTACGGTAAGACCCGCTTTTTGGGCGGCTTTTACGGCATCGACAGAAATTTTTGCAAGGCTGTCGGAAAGTGCCGGAGTGATTCCCGTAATATGAAACCAATCCGCACCGTCAAATATCTTTTCCCAATCAAACGACGAAGGTTCAGCCAATGCTATCGCACTGTTCTTTCTGTCATATATCACCTTTGAGGGACGCTGGCTTGCGCCTTTTTCGGCAAAAAATATCCCGAGCCTGTCGCCCGTATAAACTATATTATCCGTCTTTACGCCGTATCTCATAAGCTCTCTGCAAGCCGCCCTGCCTATATCATTATCGGGAAGTGCGGTCACAAATTCAGCCTCATCTCCGAAATTACTGAGGGCAACGGCTACATTAGCTTCAGCACCGCAAAACGATGTATTAAGCTCCGGCTTCTGAAACAATTTGTAATATCCGTCGGGCGATAGTCTGAGCATTATTTCTCCAAAAGAAACTACCTTCATTATGAACGGTTTTCCTCTCTTTCAAGAAGTGATTTTGTTATAAATGAAACGGGTATCCGCTGTGAAAGCTGAGCAATTGCGGCTGATATGCCGCTGTTCTGCTCTTTGGCTACCTGCTCGTCTTCATACGTTTCCATATCTCTATACGCAAAGTTGCGGTCCTTGAATGAATATCCGTCAACTCCGGCAAGATAAACGGAACTTGCTCCGGATTTTATAAGCAGTGCTATAAGCATAAGTGTAACGTTGTCACGGACAGCTTCTATAGAACACAGCAAAGGCTCGTATCCTACTGTGTAGCCCGCTTGTGCGTTTATATTAGATGTGATTATCAGCTTGTCTGTTTCTATTCCGCTTAGCTTTTCATAACGTCTTATATTGCTTACAAACACATAATCGCATTTGATCCATTCGGGGCAGTGGTTTACGGAAATCACGATTGCATCGGTGGCTTTGACCTTATCAAAGACCTTCTGTCTTTCAGATTCTACCGATGTTGTCCTGCCCGGTGCGATAATAACAACATTACGTCCTTCAAAAAGTCTGCTGAGATCAGCCTCGGGCGTTTTTTCGCCGCCTGCAGACATATGAGCGGTATACAGCTTATCTATATATTCTCGGTCATAATTGTCACGCTTTTCAGGCTCTATTTTTGAGAAAATAGCGTTCATACCTTCAAAAGTCAGCGTGTTTTTATTATTCAGGAATCTTGCATAATTCTGGTGGCATCTGTATTTTGCGGACAGATAGCCCGATAAGGAATAACCCCACGCCGTAGTCATATAAATAGGAGCTATGGTGTTGTCGATAGAACAGAGAATAGGCTCTGTGCTGTAATCGGCACCTGCGGTTTCATTCAGATATTCTACAAAAAGCTCGGTGTTGAGGTTTCCGGCACCTCTGCCCATACCCATAATACTGCTGTCTATTATCAGATTATGATCGGTATGCAAAGCGGTTAAATACTGAGCGTTTGAATACGAAAGCTGAAGGTTGTTATGTGAATGGAATCCGACAGCTATCTCCTTATCGAGATTATTCTCTATAAGATAAAAGAAACGTGCAACATCCTTCTGTTTCATAGAGCCGTGCGAATCAACGATATAAAAACCGTCGGGACGGAATTTGTTCGCCATGCCTATAAGACCGAGGTACTCGGCATCGGAATAGCTGAGAGCTACCATAGGCTGGAAATACACCTTATAGCCCTTTTCCTTGATTTTTCTGCAAAGCTCAACCGCCTGCAACGCCTGCGACTTATGGAAGCAAACCCTTATGCAGTCGGGTCCTGTACCGTCATACTGCGGCAACAGCTCTGCATCATAATCGCCACAGTTTATCATTACAGCGATCAGAGTATTTTTTCTGTCGGCAGGAAGGATTCTTTTTATAGCATCAACCGAGGAATACTGCGACTCATCCGCAGAAAAATCTCCCTTTGACGATAAATATCCAACCTCTATTATATCAATACCGGCCTGTATAAGACGCTGTACTGTGTCTTTTATGTTTTCATAACCGAACTTCCAGTTATTTATGTATCCGCCGTCACGCAGAGTACAATCAAGTATCCGTATTCTTTTCATACCCACCTGTAATAATTAATTCTTTTCCTGTTCGAGCTTTGCCGCTATCAGTCTGTTGACCTTTTCAAGATCGTTCTGTGTATCAACGGCTACTGTTTCGGAATCGACCTCAATATACTGAACTCTGTAGCCTGCTTCGATAAATCTGAGTATTTCAATATCCTCTATGGATTCTATTTTTCCTCTGGGAGAAGAGCAATAGAACTGAAGTGCCTCAGGCTTGAAGCCGTATACGCACACCTGCTTGTAATAGCTGTAGTCTATGCTTCCCTTAGGATAAGGAGCGGTGCTTCTGGTAAGATATACGCCTATATTGTCGGCATTCGTTATGACTTTAGGCACTGTGAAGTTTACAACATCAACAGGATCCTTTATCTTAGTCATAAGATTTGTGATCTGCAAATCGGGATTTTCGAAGAAAGGATATACTGCCTTGTTTATTGTTTCCGGCTCAATCATAGGCTCATCGCCCTGTATATTGACATATAAATCCGCAGGAATTTTTCTTGCGACCTCACCTATTCGGTCTGTTCCTGTCTTGTGAGTATCGGAAGTCATTATTACATTAATGTCGTTTTCCTTGCAGGCATTGTAAATGCGTTCATCATCGGTGGCAACATACACCTCTGTCAGAGTTTCGGCTTTTATGGCTCTGTTGTATACCCACCATATCATCGGCTTTCCGCATATATCCGCAAGGGGCTTGCCGGGGAAACGGCTCGACTTATATCTTGCGGGAATTATTCCTAATACTTTCATTGCTATTCATCCTTTCATTTCCTGATGATGTTGAAAAATGTCAAAACTCGGGCATTTTTCATACTAATATCAAAATAATTATAACACAAAAAGCATTTTTGTCAATGCGAACAGATTCAGTTGGTTAATTTTTTACAAAAAAACCAGCTAAAAACACGCACCTCTTTAACTAAATCATTAGCTAAATTATTAAAGCGCTATTTTAGTCTTAACAGCTTTTTAACCTTTTCACGTCGGGGCGAGTACATCGGGAATATCTTGTCGGCAACGCTCCGTACTGCTTTATCGGCAACAGCATGAATCCTGTACTTATAATACTCTTTTGCGGAATTTATCTTTTCCGTATTTACAAAAAACACAAGCTGAGTTTCCTTAGCCGACCTATTTTCAACCGTCAGCATATAATGTATAAAAATTCCGTTAAGCATTTCCCCGATGTATCCGGGAGCACGTTCATAAGTTTTGCAATCGGTTATTTCCATTATCCTGTTCATTATAGGAAACTGGAACTCGCACATACGGACAAACAGTTCTTTTTTCATTATGTAGCAATTGAATGCTCTGTGATATTCACCGGAAAAATATTCGCAGGCGGAATTATAATATTCGGGCGAAAGCTCTTTGATAAGGGAGAACATCTTATCTATTATTCCCTGCTCAAAATAAACTCCGTTATAGCTTTCCCACATTTCCCGAAGCGTTTTGACTTCTGCCCTGTTATAACTCATCTCGGACGCTTTTGCAACCACGGGAATTATCATATCGTATTTTTGAACAACATTGTTGATTCTTTGGGTATCGTCAAGATGATATTTCTTTTTTTCGTGTGCTGTAAGCCTCAGCTCACGCACCATATTGAAGGCTGTATTATTATAGTGCTTATCGGAAAAGGAAAGATAACGACGGTAATGGCAGAGTCCGTAATAATCGGCATCAACGTTCTTCCATGCCCAATACTGAACGGTAAACTCACAAAACGACATTCGGAGCTTTGAAATATTGTCGCCTGTGTCATCGCCCTGAATCTCACTGTTACTTTCATCATAGACCGCACCGCATCTGACCGGAAAGTAAACGGGAGTGTCTACTGTTTCGCTGTCAATATCTATCCTGTGCGATACAAAAATACGGATATTACTCATCTTTCCACTGCCTTAATACGATTTATTCTTATCAGTTTACACTAATATATAATTATAGCACACAAGAGTTTTTTTGTCAACAAAAATGGCATAATTTGCAGATTTTTTCCATAATTGTCATACAAGCATAACAGCGACGTCAATCTACAAAGGTTGACGCTGATTTATCATAATGCTTTTTTAATTTTACCGAGAGCGCCTTTTTCAAGCCGTGATACCTGTGCCTGACTAATCCCTATTTCCTGTGCGACTTCCACCTGAGTTTTGCCTCTGAAAAAACGCAGCTTGAGAATATTTTTCTCTCTGTCGTCAAGCCCGATTATCGCCTCTTTCAATGCTATTTCATCGAGCCAGTTTCTGTCATCGTTGTTGCCTATCCGATCCATCTTCAGTTTATAGAAAAAGTATGTTTTTTTAAAAGTGCGCTTTTGTTGCCTGGAAATAACCTTCTTTATATAAAACTCATTTGCTGTATGCCTATATCGCTTTATTCTGCAAATTTCAATAGTTATAATCAGCATTTTTGGCAACATAAAAAAGTGTGCCAACCACAACAAGTCAACACACTGAATTATAGCATTTTATTCAATATAACTTCACTGCACAGGCTCTTTTCTTGAACATATATAAACAACAACTGCGCTTATAACATCTATACAAAAAACAAACTGACATACAGAATTCAAAGCCGCAAAGCTTCCGGAACACTTACGTTCCTTATAAAGCCTGAGATTTGCCGTTAATCCGACAAGTCCTGTAAGGAATATCGTTATACAATCGAACAGCACGAAAAAAGCAGAAAAAGCATAAGTGAAAATTGTAAGGAAAAATAATACACCAAGCACAAATATAGCAAGATATGCCGGTATCTGAACAAGCTTTATAAGCATATTGAAAAAGGCTGTCTGTCTTGCTCCCCACCCCTTTGTAAGGCAAAACGGCATATACACAAGCGTGCATATAAACGAAATGACAATTGTCACAAATATCACAAATAACAGCCAAAGCCCATTACCGCCGAAAAAGTGCTCTACAATATATTGATTTATAAATATGGAGTAGAGAGCAAGCAGTAAAATGTATGGCTGAATCATCACTGGAATGAGTAAAAGAAAGCGTTTCATATTTCTGTTATTATCCTTAATTTAATATTACTAGTAAGCATACCACAATATACTGTATAAGTCAAGCAGAAATATGTGATCGCTAAGTTATAACGCCTTTTTTATCTTACCGAGAGCGCCTTTTTCAAGCCGTGACACCTGTGCCTGACTAATCCCTATTTCCTGTGCGACTTCCACCTGAGTTTTGCCTCTGAAAAAACGCAGCTTGAGAATATTCTTCTCTCTGTCGTCAAGCCCGATTATCGCATCTTTCAAAGCTATTTCATCGAGCCAGTTTCTGTCATCGTTATTATCGCCTATCTGATCCATCATATATATGGTATCACCCGACTCCGAAAACACCGGTTCGTAAAGCGAAATAGGGTCGCTGACAGCCTCAAGCGCTATTACCACATCCTCACGTTTTGCGTCGATTTCTTTAGCTATCTGCTCAATCGTAGGCTCTTTAGAATTATCATTAGTAAGTTTTTCTCTTGCCTGCATAGCTTTATAAGCCAGATCACGCATTGAACGGCTGACACGGATTGAGCCTGAGTCCCTCAGGTAGCGCCGCAATTCGCCCATTATCATAGGCACGGCATAAGTGCTGAATCTGACGTTAAAATCAGTTGAAAAATTGTCGATAGCTTTCATCAGACCGATACATCCGACCTGAAAAAGATCGTCGGGGTTTTCTCCTCTGCCCGAAAAACGCTGTATCACGCTGAGAACAAGACGCAGATTCCCGTTTATCAGCTTCTCTCTGGCTGTCGGGTCGCCGCTGCGCATTTGCCTTAGCAATTCGGTTTTTTCCGACTCCTTGAGGACCTTCAGCTTCGCTGTGTTGACACCGCTTATTTCAACCTTATTGTAATACAAAAAAACACCGCCCATACTTTCATTTTCCAATAAAAGTATGGACGGAATAACGTTTTTTATTCTTCAATTTACTGTCAACGACAAATCAAGCCGTAACATAAATATCATCTTCGACATCGGGCGCTATGCTGTGCTTTACTCTGTCTTCGACCTCAGCCTTTTTCGCATTATTGAATCTGTCAAGCGTACCTACAAGGTAACCTGTGATACGGCGTATACGGTCAAAGGGTATCTCACCGAAATGATAGGTGAGATTAGCAAAATCTCCGTCAATGTCTATATCAAGCTCGGTGACCAGCTTTCCGGGGTTAGCCTCTATAGCATACTGAACGTAAGCGTCGATCTCTTTCTGATCAAGTGTGCCGTTTTTTACATTTACTTTTACCATAACAATCTTCCTTTCAATTTACTGTATATAAAAGCAGTAAGTACATTTCGTTGTTTTCTCAATTGTACCACAACATATTGTGTTTGTCAAGAGGCTTGGACACAATTTTTCAAAAATTAAAGCCAAAGCATGAAGGAATAAGAAAACATTTCAAAAAAGTTCTTGACAATTCTTCTGTGATATGATAAAATATTAAAGTCGTGGAAAGATGGCTGAGCTGGTCTAAGGCGCACGATTGGAAATCGTGTAACGGCTAATACCCGTTCGAGGGTTCGAATCCCTCTCTTTCCGCAAACCAAAATCCATGGTGAAGGCAGAGGACGTGTCCTCTGCCTTTTTCGTTCGAAGCGTCACCGACTTCACAACAGACCGGTGCAGGACCGCCCGCGGCAGCGCAGGGAAAGACGAGCGAAGCGACGTCAACTCCGAAAACACCTCCCCGACAAAAATCCTCCGATATAATTCCGACCATTAGCAGGGATATCTGCGCACTCGCTCACGTTCCGCGCACCCTCACCGTATCCCTCCCCGAAAGGCGGATTCGCTCATGACAGGGGTTGCGGAGCGAAACACGTCGATCCCGAAAACGGCGCCCCCTCATCCTGAGGAAAATCCCGAAGCGACGTTACAGAAGCCAAGAGAACAAAAAATCAGATAAAGATCAATGAAATTTAATTTTCAACTATTTACAGATGATACAAGCACTATTGAGTAACAATCCCAATGTCCGACATTTCGTCGCCCCCCCCCTCAGCTTGTTTTCGCAAAACAGCACAAAAAAAGAGATTGCAAATTCTGCAACCTCTTGATTTTATGAGCTGTTGACGAGGCTTGAACTCGTGACCTCTTCCTTACCAAGGAAGTGCTCTACCACTGAGCTACAACAGCGATCGCCTTAAAAATCAGCAGTTAGCAGAAGCACGAAAAGGAAATTTCAGCATGGTGTCCAACATTGTGTCCAACAATCGCTACCCGCAATCGCTTGCAGGTTAATGATTAAATGATTTATTAATAGAGAATTATATGGAATGAAAAATGAAAGAGGACAAACCTTGCAAAAGGGGTATATTTAAACCCCCTTTGCAAAGTCTGTCCTCGTTGTCTGTCGAGAAAACGCGCGGGAAAATTTTCCCCTGCTCTCTCCTTTTAAGAGAGTGTATGTTGCTTTGTTATTAGTTGAAAAAGTAAGGACAAACATTCTCAAACGGTCTAATTATAGACCCCTTGTCAAAGTCTGTCCTCGTATCTTTTATATGAACTGCTCTAAATATTTCTCGTTGAAACCCGTGAGTGGGAATTTGAATACGTTCTGTTTGCCCTCTTTTGTCGTATAGTCGAATACGACCGTATCGCTCTTAATATGGGCTTCAAAAAGATTGAGCATACAGTTGGACTTGGGAATATCTACCATGTTAGGTAATATAATGGCGAGACAACCCTCCTCTACGGCTTTTGGATTTAGCAGATAGGAGAATCCTGCCATATAACGACCTCGTTTCTGAAAACAGATGGTCATATCTTTCGTAGGGTCGATGTCGAGTTCAAAGATATAGTGAAACTCTCGTGGTGTGGGGTCATCAGTTCTACGTCCTACGAACAGGCAAACGCCGCTGTCATTATCATAAGATACCCCTTTGGCGATATACGATATTTGTACATCATCGATAGTCTCTGTGCCCGTTTTTCAATCAATACTTGGTGTTTTTCTTTTCATTTTAGCTAAAATTTATATTGTGATTAAATCTTTGATTATGATGTAAATATACGAAAAATTTATGAAATATACAAGTAATATAAAACAATATCTGCCATCGTTCTGATGGCAGATATTTTATACACAAACTTATAATTAGTTTTATAATCCTCTCAATCTATCTTCTTTGGCTTCTTGTTCATGTATGGAACTTGAATATTCGATTGCCAAATTTATTAAACTATCTCCACCTTTTAAGGAAATAATAATTCGAGAACGTATAGTTGTCCAATAAGTATAATAACTTAAACGTCCCATATATACCTCATAACCTTCTTCTTTACAAGTTTTCTCATACGATGGATCAGCCCATTCCCTTGATTGAGCAATAGGTTCTCCATATTTTTCAGAAAGTAAAGATACCAATTCTTTATAATCACTTATACAACCATCTGTCGAAACATTTGTGAAGTAATATTTTGACCGAGTTAGTTTGTCATTAGTTGTAAAAAAGTAAAGGACATCACATAATTTATTCGCTATACTTGAACTGAATGAGTAAACATTGGGATTTATCTCTTGTCCTGTCCATTCGTTTTTGCGTCCTTCCCTATCAATAATTTGCGACATTGAATCTCCCCATCTTGCAATCCTAAAGTCATTTGAACCGTCATCTGCGTTCACCAAAGTAATAAGATACACTAATGGCTTTTCTGGCTGGCTATTGTATCTGACCACCGTAGAAATAATGGCTGTAGTTTGGTCTGTCCAAAATCTCATTACTCCCCTGTCTCCGTCATCTGTTGTATAGTTTTCTTGTTTTTGGAAAGGCTCTCCCAACTTTGCATATAATAATGAATCAGTATATTGTATTAATTCTTTTTCGTCAGTATCAACTGTTTGAGTTGGATCAACAAATATGATAAACATGCGAGGTTTACCTGTATTTCCATCTGTCATATAACAAGTAAATCCATTATATTTCCCTAATTGGAATCCACTAAAAATATTATCGCCAAGAGTTATAAAATTGTTAGGGATTAATGTCTTAACTGAATCCGCAAGTTCAAATTTGTAGTTTTCATATTTAGCATCTATCTCGGATTTTGTTAAATCCCAAGGAGCATTTTTTATAAAATCTAAAACATCAATGCCTTGTTGAGCATAACCGATATAACCACTCAACACACAGATTAGGAGGATAAATTGTTTTTTCATAGTAGAAAGGAGTTATTAAGTAGTTATTTCAAAGATAGCGAAATTTTGCCAATTACTGATACTTATATAGCTTCTTTTAACCACTCAACCTAAAATATAGAAAGGACAAACTTGGACAGAGCGGTATAATATAGACCGTCTTTCCAAGTCTGTCCTTAATTATGCGAATACTTTACCCTTTTATAGGTGTTTGTTTCAACATATTCTGCATCTAAATTATTCTCATATAAAACGAGTTTTGCAAAGGATAGTTCTTTAATTTCAAAGGTCTGTGTATCGCCCGATGCAGTTATTGTTAACGTCTTTCCCGAAATAGAGTAGGTAATAGGGGTTGATTCTTCGGGAGTGGTGGAATTGGTATATGTTGCATAATACGTTCCCTTGCCATCTTCATTGAAAATGTACCCTGTGTAGTAACCATCGTCGGGAAATGTCTTGTCGAAATCATACTGTTCTCCTGCCTCAATTACGTAACCGACAGAATGGGTTAATTGCCATTCTCCGACAATGGACGCTTCATCCTTATCATCGGAACAAGCCGAGAAAGAAACAGCCACAAACATAGCGGCCACAATAATAAACAACTTTTTCATAGTTGTAATAAGTTTTATTTGTCGCTACGCACCACCGCGACGGTTAATTGCTTGATTTAATTAAACAGAAAGCGTGGTGCCGAAAACTTACTTTAGTTGATGAGGTCGTAGGAAACCTTGTAGATAAAATAAACTTTCAAGAGATTAGCAGGACAACGCAACGAATGGCTTAAGGTGCTGGTTTATAATCAATAGCGCATTGATTTGCGTTATACAGAAATTCGTTCGAAGCGGTTTTACGGCCTATTGCTGAATAAGAATCGTTACCAGATCATTACGCGGTACTTGCTTTGAATTTTGTTTGTAACGCATTCTTTTACTGCTACTTGCGTTATTCTTCATCTTGACAAACGGCCCGACAGACATTAATTTTGTAACCAAAAATCGGGTTTATTATGCGAAGCACGTTTCGGGTCTTATTTTACGTGAAGAAAGGCAGCGCCCGCCCCAACGGCGATCTGCCTTTGATGTGCCGTCTTACAGTAGATGGCGAGGTCAAACAATTCAGTTGCAAAATGGACGTTCCTCCGCGTTTATGGGATGTCAAGAACGGCCGGGCGACGGGCAAGAGCGTCGAGGCCATGCAAATCAATCTTGCCGTCGATAAAATCCGCGTCGAGGTGAACCGCCGCTATCAGGAGTTGATGCAGTCGGACGGCTATGTCACGGCCGCCAAACTGCGGGATGCCTACCTCGGTATCGGAGTAAAGCAGGAAACGCTGTTGAAACTCTTCGAACAGCACAATGTCGAATACCGGAAAAAGGTGGGTTTCAACCGTGAGGTCGCCACATGGAAAAAGTACTGCTGCGTGTGTAAGCGCGTGCGGGAGTTCCTCGCCCATACCTACCACCGGGAGGACATCCCGCTGAAAGAACTGAACCTTACCTTTATCAACGATTTCGAGTATTTCCTGCGCACGGAGAAGAAATGCCGCACAAATACCGTGTGGGGCTACATGATCGTCTTGAAACATATCGTCGCCATTGCCCGCAACGACGGGCGCCTGCCGTTCAACCCGTTTTCGGGCTATATCAACTCTCCCGAAAGCGTGGACAGGGGTTATCTCTCGCAAGAGGAGATCAAGGCCGTGATGAACTATAAAACGGCCAACAAGGCGCATGCCCGCATCCGCGATCTGTTCGTCTTCTCCATCTTCACGGGGCTGGCTTATGCCGACGTGAAAGGGCTGACCACGGACAACCTTCAAACTATGTTCGACGGTAACCTGTGGATCATCACGCGACGTAAGAAAACCAATACCGAAAGCCGTATCCGCCTGCTGGATATTCCCAAACGCATCATCGAGAAATACGCGGATCAGCGGCTCGACAACCATGTCTTTTATATGCCGTGCAACTGCCATTGCAACGACATCCTGCGCGAGATCGGCAAGCAATGCGGCATTAAAAACAAACTGACCTTCCACCTCGCGCGGCATACCTTCGCCACGACTATCACGCTCTCGCAGGGTATGCCTATCGAAACCGTCAGCCGCCTGTTGGGGCATACGAACATCAAGACCACCCAAATCTACGCGAAGATCACCAATGAAAAGATAAGCCGCGACATGTCGGCGCTCACCGAACGCCTCGGCGACAAATACCGTCTGGCGGAGTAACAGCCCTTCCGCCCTTGTGCGCCCTTCGGGATTTACGGAGGATCCCTCCGGGCGCACAGGGGCACGGGCTTCCGGGCCGTCGGTTCGCTTTCATCGGCTTCCCCTGCTGACGGACATGACGGCGGCACCGTCGCCCACCCATCGGCCGCTTCGCGCCCGCGCCTTTTTACAAAAGGCATAGCCTATTAGGGCATTTTCTTTCCGCATTGCTCCGCAACGCTGAAAATGCCCCAATAAGGCAAAGGGGCTGTCGCCCCTCTGCACACCCCGGCGGCGGCAACTACTACCAAACTATCAACCACCAAAAACTACTACCACTATGGGCTATGTCGTATTGCATATCGAGAAGGCAGCCGGAACGGACGCCGCCATGTCGGGACACGTCGAGCGGAGAATAACACCCGCCAACGTCATAACGACACTTACCTACCTGAACGAAGAATTAGTAGAGTTCCCCAAAGGAGTTACCAACCGTACCGAAGCGATCCAGCACCGGCTGGACAATGCAGGACTGGAACGCAAGATCGGAAAGAACCAAGTAAGGGCGTTGCGTGTCATGCTCTCCGGAAGCCCCGAAGATATGAAGCGTATCCGGCAGGCCGGACAGTTGGATGCTTGGGCCAAGGATTCCTGCGGCTGGCTGCAAAAGACCTTCGGAAAGGAAAACGTTGTGTCGGCAGTCCTGCATCTGGACGAGAAAACCCCACATATACACGCGACCGTCGTGCCGATCACACGGGGCGAACGCAGAAAGGCCAAGCTGGAGCGGGAGAAGAACGCCCAAAGCGGAAAGAGAACCTATCGCACTAAGAAAGACCGCCCGCGTCTATGTGCCGACGATGTGATGGCACGGGACAAACTCAAAGCCTACCAGACCACCTATGCCGAAGCGATGGCCAAATACGGACTGCAACGCGGCGTCGAGGGATCGGAAGCAAAACATATTTCCACGCAGCAGTATTACCGCGAGGTGTTCGTCCGGAAAAATGAAATGGCCGAACAGATCGAGAATCTGAAAGAACAGCAAAAGACGCTCACGGTAGACATTGCCGCACTCCAAGCACAGCAACGAGCCGCGCAGACAGACTGCAACATTATCGACGAACAGCGGAGGAAGAAGAAAGAAGAATTGGAGAAAGCCGAAACGGAGTTGGCACAGACGCGGCGGGAGATCAAGACCGACAAACTCAAAGGCGTGGCCGTGGATGCCACGACGAAAGCCGTAGAAAGGATCGGAGCGTTATTCCACGACCCCAAGCCCGCGAGGTATGAAAAACAGATTGCAGATTTGCAAGGGGTAATTGCCGACAAGGATAAGTGCATCGGGCAACTGCAACAAGAGATCAAGACCATGCAGGCCGGACACGATAAAGAGGTGGCCAACCTTAAACAGGAAGCACAACAAGTCATAAAAGCCTTGATGCGTGTCGATGAGTTGTGTCCCTATGTAAAGGGGCTGTTGAAATGGGAAAATTACTGCAAGGATGTCGGGTTGGACAAGGAGCGGACCAAAGCGTTGTTTACGATGCAACCTTACAGATATACGGGCGATCTGCATTCGATAAGGTATAATCATACGTTTCGGGCGAACGATGTCATTCTCCAATTCAAACCCGACAAGGACGGGCCGAGCGGGTTCCAGTTCACCATAAACGGAAAGGACTGCGACGAGTGGTTCAGACAGCAACGAAAGGAGTTTTACGAGCGGATAGGAATTGACATCGAACAAACGGAGCAAAGGCGCGGGATGAAGATGTAACCACGAGCGGGACGGAACCAAAAGGCCGTCCCGTTGTTGTTTTAGGACGGCGTATTCCGTTAAAGCCAGAACATGGGCTATTCGGGCGGCATAAACCCTACGGCACAAAAAGTGCCCGCAACATATTGCGGATTCGAATTTTTTGTGCTACCTTTGGGACAAGCGATCCGCTGTAAAGGCGTGAATCGCGTTGCTGTTTGCGTAAACGTAGGAAATTTACAGTCTGCGGCAACAAGAGAGTCCTTGTCGGGTCGTACCACGCCTTGACGGGGCAGTACATTTAAGGCAACTACACCTGACGGGCGTGGGCCTCTTGTGTTACGAAGTCAGACGGGTTTCCTACGACCTACGCAGCGTAAGTAACGCAAGCCGCATACCTTTCTTGTAAAGGACAGCGGGGTTCTTCAGAGCCGGGTTCACGTTTCGTCATTCTTTTATGGCATCAGTCGGGTCGCATAACTAAAATTGAAAAAGATATGTTACCTTTGCGGATGAAAACGGCGCCATAGCCGTAACATATTCATAAGGTTAGGACAACCTTTATACCAGCGGTAAACTTGCGACTATTATAGCGATATAATAGGTTTTAGGATTGGTGTAAAATTTGTCTGAAACCCTTGTCATGCCTGCGGCTTTGTGCCGTGGGCGGGCACGGGCGTAAGGGCAGTTACCAATCCAAGGCTCGCAAGGCCGACCGTTGGGGCTGTACCTGCGTTCCGTGCTTTTTTATGTGTTTAGGCCGGAACGAGGATTTTAATAACGAACCCTTAATAATACGATGTTACGGCCATATACTCCCAATCGGAAAGAATCACGTTCCGCCGACCCTCGGTCGGTGCGGGGTGGGGCGCCGTCATTCGCTGTAACGAGAACGCTCGCCGTCGATAATAATCCCGCTTTAAAGGCACCTAAATCTGGTAACGGCGGGCCGTTCTCCGAACTGGGTGCGGGACATTGGAATTCTTCATGTCGAAGTTGCGTCACTATTTTTTTCATCGACAGTCCCGCACCCGTTTTTCATCATGCAGGAACCGCTAAAAAAGAGAGTGACAAGGGAAGTGATGTAGCTATCATGTCAAGTAAGTCCGTTGCGGTTCCTGCTTCTTCTGTAACAATGCTTCCGAAATCTCCTGCCTCCATAGGCTCGCGTTTCGGAAGCCGAGGGGCGGACGGAAACGATAAGCCGAAGGATGCTCTTTTTCGTTTATCGTGGTGTGAGGCGTACCAGTCCGTTACCGCCCCTCTTTTTCGATACTTCAATTTTACGATAACGGGTGCGGGATACTCGAATCTTAGCTTCATATTTTCCCACTACTGACTTTACTGTTTCCGCACCTGTTTTTTTACGATATATTTTGTATTCTCACAATAATTTAAGATATTTGTTAAATGCAATGCCGAAACTCGATACGGACTTACATCATCACTGTCACACAACCATCGCCTAACGTATTTGGCATTGTCTTTTTAATAGAAAAAGGGATGACCAACCACGATTAGTTAACAGACAATCGTTATTTTATTGCAATTACAATTCGGTCGTCCCTTTATTTTGTATTCTCGAAGTGCCTATAACCTTTGCGTACGTTTAAGAATTGTTCTATAAACCCATAACTACTGAACCATGCCACAAAAATCCTATACGCTGGGGAATCTGCTTCAAGACTGTTTGGATTGCGACATCCGCAAAAGCGACATCCGGCAATTTTTCGATGATCTGAAAAAGAAGGCGCATTTTGTCTATGCAATCTTGTGCGGTGCTCCGAAACCGGTATTTTGGATTACGCTGGACGATGAAGAAAGCCATCCCGACGAAAAGACATTTTCAGTTGCGGAGTTTAACGACAATTACGAAAACTTCGACAGCCGCATCGATTCTTTCCGGGTTAATTTCAATGCCTATTTTTTTCGCGAGCAATGGGCCACGAAGTTTCCCGAATGGGAATTGATGGAGAACCCTTTCAACGGGGAGGAGCGTTTCTGCGCTACGAGCCGCAAGGAGCTGACGGTAGAAATTTTCGTAACGGAATATCCGCATTTGTTGGCTTACCTGTGCCGTCGGGCGGTTCTGGAAAACGCGCCTTTCGAACTGACGCGCGAAACGATTAAACATTACGGATTCAGCCGCGAAGATGTAAAACTCCTGCGCGATTGTATTGCAAGCAACAACCGACGGATCATCGACGAGTTGCGCGAGGAATACGAGCGGCTGAAAGCCATAGACTGCCTGCAGGTAGTGCCTCCAAAAAGGCGGGGGCGGAAGCCTAAAGCCGAAGTGTCTGCCGAAATCCAGCCCATAGCCAAAAAACCGAGGACGAGGATCAGTCGAAAGAAATTCGTGCCGACACGAAGCGTAAAAAGTTAGGCGTAAACCATCGGAAAACGCAGAGTACTCCTCACCAATTAGCGGAGATGGTTTTCAATATAACAACGAGAATAATTTGCAAATATGATTATCCGTATAACGTCCGTTAATATTTTTAACATAACACGAATAAATCATGCGTAAAATTTATACAAAGACATTTGTGTATTTTGCTGAAATTCAATATATTTATAATGAAATAAACAATCGAAATATCATTATGGACATACTGAACTTCACGTATTATTTTTTAATATATAATTTGATATTTAATTAAAATATATTTTATTTTTTAATATATAATTTGACATTTAATTAAAATATATTTATCTTTGATTTCATAACACTACTTTTTAACATTAAAATATGCCGCTATAACACTGCTTTTTCTATCAAACCAAAGATACGGCGTCACTCCGGAATCTTTACTCTTGTTCAACTAAAACCCACTTATTTATGAGGAAATTAACCAACCGAGCACTTTTCATCTGCTTTGCTCTGATGACGTCCTTTTGCCTCATTGCGCCGGCTACCGCTCTGCGTTCCTACGCGCAGGAGGGGGGGGGCAGCACCCTTGAAGGCCTGATCAAAGACGACTCCGGGCCGCTTCTCGGAGCAACGGTGATTGTGAAGAACACGACGCGCGGAACGACAACCGACATGGACGGCAAATTCCGTCTGGAAGGGTTGCAGCCCGGCGACGTACTGCAAGTAACCTACGTAGGATACGACCCCTACGAGGTGACCTACACAGGTCAGACGACACTGGACATCCTGATGACGACGACCGCCAACCAGCTGAACGCAGTCGTAGTGACTGCCATGGGTATCGAACGTCAGTCGAAAACACTCTCCTATGCTGCCGAAACGGTCGGCGGCGATGACGTGGCCGACATCAAGTCGGTCAATATGATCAACGCGCTGCAGGGCAAGGCCGCCGGTCTGCAGATTACCCCGAACTCGACGGGCGCGGGCGGATCGTCGAAAATACTCTTCCGCGGTAACAAGTCGATCAACGGCTCGACCCAGCCGCTGGTC
>ENA-ORSK01000935-ORSK01000935.1-human-gut-metagenome-genome-assembly--contig:-NODE-935-length-26226-cov-3.647320_pt1 | contig 26226 bp, 33 predicted proteins | sample MGYA00242192_ERZ509159 | MGnify/ENA primary metagenome ERZ509159 (study PRJEB26280, sample SAMEA2338663) | human gut metagenome | biome: human gut; feature: human-associated habitat; material: faeces...
CGGTGTTGCTTGCAGAAATACTACCGCCGCTTCCAAGAACGATCTCGGAGATACCACGGAAGATGATCTGTGTTGCCAGTGTTACGATCATTGGAGGCAGTTCCTGGAATTTTGTAAGGATAAATCCGTTAACTGCTCCGCAGATGGTACCAACGCCAAGCGCTGTAATCACAACTACGATAAATGGTGCATTTGTGTTGCACACGATACAGCTCATTGTTGCAGAAAGGCAAACGATCGCACCTACGGAGATATCGATCTCGCCAAGTACCAGGATGTATGCCATCGGCAGCATCATAAATACCTCTGCCAGATAAACCGGCATCTGACGAAGCAGACTGCTCAGGTTATAATATTCAGAAAACATTGCGCAGAAAATATTGACTGCAATAAACAGCAGGACCAATATTCCCTCCCAGGAGAAGATCATTTTCTTCACTGGGCTCTCCGGCACATTATTAATACTTCTTCCAGATTTTCCAGCCATGATTACATCTCCCTTCCTTTCAGTGCATTCTTATCAGCGATACGCTGCAGGATTACGTTCATTACTACTACGACGAGGATGATAACACCCTTGATGGTATTCAGCCATAACTGGTTGAAGAATGGAATCAGCGGAAGTGCTTTTGCAATTGTTGCAAGGATCAGGGATCCAAGTAAAGCACCGATCACGGTCCCACGTCCACCGCTCATGCTTACACCACCGATAACGCAGGCTGCGATAACATCCATTTCACCGCCGTACTGCATGTCAGGCATTGCAGATGCATATACAGAAACCTGAAGAGCTCCGCCAAGACCTGACAGAAGGCCCATGATCGTATAAACAAGAAGTTTGATATTCTTTACATTGATACCAGATACTTCTGCTGCACTCGGGTTACTACCTACTGCATAGATCATACGTCCTGTTCTGGTCCATTTCATAAACCAGAAGAAAAATACATAACATACAATGATTACCCAGATAACTGCATTCAATCCGAGGAATTTTGTTGTTGCAAAATTCTTGAAGTTGCCAAGTGCTGCTGCACTTGCCCATTCACCACCGTGGGATACCTGATAACCAAGTGCACGGTAGATATACATAAAGCCCATGGTTGCAATGATCGGCGGAACGTTTGCTCTGCCGGCTGCACCGGTTGTGCCGGGCGGCTAGTCCGTAACTGAAAGCGAGGAGGGGGTGGAAACATCCCCTCTTTTAACAATGCGAATTGAATTTACACAAAAGTGCTTGACGCTCTTCGGTTTGCGGAACAAGGGAGATGTGGTGGAAACGAGCGAAGGCATGGCCCGGACGCTCATTTCAAGCGGGTTTGCGAAGCTGTATACGGCTCCCGAAAAGACCGAGACTGTCAAAAAGACAAAGAAACACACAAGGGGTTAGTCATGACGACTCCGGCTGTTGAACTGGCTCATGTAAAACTCCATTTGCGTCTGGACCATGATGCCGATGATGAACTCGTTAAGGCTTTTATTGGGGCTGCGACGTCGCAGGCTGAGCATGTTCTCGGTCGTGAGATTGTCAAGACCAAGGATGAAAACGCCTTGGCCGAAACAGTCGATGACGTTCCGGCGGCTGTGCGTGCATGGATTTGCCTTGCGGTTTCCGACATGTACGAGAAGCGCTCGATTTCGGAGTCGGGACTCGGCCAGGGACGGCGCAATTATGACCATCTTTTGGATGCCTATCGAATGTTTACACGGGGTGACGCATGATTCTTCCAACTGTTGGCCAACTCAATCGGCGTGCGAGCATTTATTCAATCATTACGAAGCCATCGGTGACCGGAAAGCACGAGAACGCGTCGGCGCTTCTCTGGAAATGTTGGGCGAGGGTGGAGGTCGTCGGTGGCTCGACGTATTGGGATTCCGTGCAAACCGACGAAACGGTGACGCATCGAATCTTTGTTCGACAAGTGCCCGGTAAAACGCGTCCTCAGGACCTTCCGAAGCAGCTTGAGGTCGATTGCAACGGACTACGGTATCGAGTTAAGCGGGTAACGGACGTCAATGCGGCGGCTCGATTCACGCTCTTTGAGTGCGAGGTGCTCCATGGCCGAGACATTTAGTTTTAATGCTGTCTTCGCTAAGCCATTAGAGTTTGCCGATTTCGACAAGAAAAAGCTCCGGAAAGGGATTGGTGAAATCGGTTCTCAGGTGCGAAAAATTGCTCGGAAACTGATTTCAAAGCGTACGGTTTCGAGGCCCTTTGAGAATCCGGGGAAGGTTACCGGGGCGCTACAGGCTTCCGTAACGGCAAAGACATCGAAGTCAGGCTTTTCAACAATCATTGCCGCTCGTGATACCGCAGGGTTCAGAAAACGTTCGGACGGGAATTACTTCTATCCGTATGCACTTTACTACGGACATGTCGGACCGAGGCGCGGACTGAAACGGAACGGCAAGCGCATTCACAAGAAGAACACAACGTCTGAGAAGGTGGCTAAAGCTCGGAACAACTTCATCATACAGGCCGCGGAGCTTTACGGTCGAACAAAGTACGAGGGAGCGGTTTTAAAGATTCTTGACGGGGCGATTAAACCAGGCCCGATCGGAGGCGACAAATGAAACTAAGCCCGGTTATCGAAGAACTTCGCGAGCAGTGCCCGGCTTTTAACAGGCGCGTTTTCGGAGTGGCCGAATTCTCGCAAATTAACGAATCGACGTCTTCCGAGGGGTTGCCGGCTGCGTACGTCATTCCGCTGACCGAGACGCCGTTTGAGCCTGTAGCAACGACGCGCTACAAGCAGACAGTCGAGTTTACCTTTGCTGTCGTTCTTGTTGTGAGCAATGAGGCAGACGAACAGGGACTGAATGCCTGGGAGCACGCTGTCGACTTAAAGCGAGATGTTTTCAAGGCGATTCTTGGACAGGACGACTATGCAACCGGACGAGACTGGATTCAGTACGAAGGGGCGTCGGTTGTTTCCCTGAATCGCGCAGCACTAATGGTTCAACTGGAGTTCTCCATCAACTACGACATAGACGAAGCAGATACGCGTCACGGCGCGGATATCGAGCGTCTTGAGAGATTTTTGAGGATGTTCGGCGATGTCGATGTAATCGGCGGAGACGGCCGACCGGACGGGAACATTGAGACCAAATTTCACATAAACCTGGAGAAGTAAATGACTGTATCTTTCAACACCATTCCGAGCGGCATTCGTGTGCCGCTTTTTTATGCGGAAATCGATAACTCGATGGCCAACACGGCCGCGGGCAATCTCAAAACGCTGCTCATCGGGCAGATGACGGCATCCGGTAAGGCCGACGCAGGTAAGCCCGTGCTCGTCACGAGCGATACGGCCGGAAAAGAGCTTTTCGGTCGTGGGTCAATGCTTGCTCGGATGAATACGGTCTATCGTAAGAACGACTCGTTCGGAGAGGTCTGGGCGATTCCGCTTGCTGACAAGACAGCGGGCGTTGCCGCCTCCGGAACTGTTACGTTCTTGGGGCAGGCCGACGGCGCCGGAACAGTCTTTCTGTATGTCGGTGCCGAGCGCATTCCGGTTGAAGTGGCCGATGCGGACTTGCCGACAGCGATTGCGGCATCGGTTGCCGGTGCCGTCAATGCCAAGAGCGACTTGCCGGTTACAGCCGAGGCCGTTGAGGGCGTTGTGACCTTCAATGCCAAAAACAAAGGCACTGCCGGCAATGACATTTCCTTGTCAGTGAACAACCAGGGCCTGGCATCCGGAGAGGCACTTCCTGAAGGGGTTTCCGTCAACATTTCGGCAATGTCAGGCGGAACGGGAGACCCTGACTTGAGCACAATCGACGGGGCCATGGGCGATGAAGAGTATGACTTTATCTTGATGCCGTACGCCGACTCGACTTCTTTGGACGTATTCAAAGAAATCATGAACGACAATACGGGGCGATGGAGTTATGCGCGACAAATTTACGGACATGTTTACTCGGCCAAACGGGGAACGGTCGGAGAACTGACGGCATTCGGCAAGGGACGCAACAATCAGCACGAGACGATTATCGGAATTGAAAAAGACGTTCCGAGCTTGGCGATTGAAGTTTTGGCAGCTTACGGCGCCCAGAACGCAGCGAAGATTTCCATCGACCCGGCCCGTCCGACACAGACTTTGGAACTGGTGGGAACTACATCCGCTCCTCGAGGAAAGCGCTTTATTTTGACGGAGCGCCAAACGCTCCTGAATTCCGGCATTGCAACGCAGTACACGGAATCCGGATACATGCGTGTTGAGCGTGCAATTACGTCGTATCAGAAGAATGCTTTCGGGGATGCGGATAACAGCTACTTGGATAGCGAAACATTGCATACCTTGGCCTATGTGACACGGCAACTTCGCTCTTGCATCACCAGCAAGTATCCGCGCCACAAACTGGCTTCTGACGGAACACGGTTTGGTGCAGGTCAGGCTGTCGTGACGCCGTCGATTATCCGGGCCGAGATCATTGCGCTTTACGCCAAACTGGAGAAAAAGGCGATTGTCGAAAATGCCGACCTCTTTGCCAAATTCTTAATCGTTGAGCGTAACGAAGATGATCCGAATCGTGTCGACGTGCTCTTGCCGCCGGACTTGGTCAACCAGTTGCGTGTTTTTGCGGTTCTCAATCAGTTCCGCTTACAGTTTTAATCTAGGAGACTTACATATATGGCACGAATTGCAGGGACCGTACATGTTACGGCTGACGGTAAGACGCTCGATATTTCGGGTGCGGTTAGTGTTCCTCTCGGAAACTCGGCAAAAACGCCGATTGTTTCGAAGAATGGGAATGTCCATTATGCGGAGGAGCCGATTGTGCCCTTTGTTGAAGGAGCCTTTTTGGTAACCCCGGACTTCCCGATTGAGGTGATTATGGCCGGATCGGACATGACCGTTCTCGTTGAGTTTGCAAACGGCATGAAGTATTCACTCTCGGAAGCGTTTGTCGAAGGTGAGGCAAACTTTGAGAGCGACGGGGCGACCGTCAATATTAAGTTCACCGGGACGGAGGGCCGTTGGTTATGAAGCTCAAAACACCGATTGTCGTCGACGGACGCGAGGTCAAAGACGTTACTGTGACCGAGCCGACGTTCGATGATATTGCGCAAATCGGTGCCCCGGAGGATGCGGCTACGACAGCGGAGAAGATGACCATGATGAAAAAGTACATCTCTCGCTGTACGGGGCTTCCGGAAGAGGCTGTAGGGCGACTGAAAGCCTCGGACGCCATCGTGCTTCTGACAAAGGTCACTGATTTTTTTACCGTAGCGGAATAGCCGGTGTCGGGGTGAAACAGCTGCAGCGTGTTTTGTACAACACGGCGTGGTTTTGGAAAGTTTCGCCCTTAGACATCAGGAAGGCGCCGATTTCCAGAGTCATCGAGATGGCGAACGAGGCCTGTCGGATTGCCGAAGATCTCAGGCAGCAGGAGAAAATGCGAAATGGCAGGTAAACAGTACAGTTTGAAGGCCGTCCTCTCCGTGACGGATAAACTCAGTCCGGCTCTCAAGAGGGTCGATCGCGGAATCGGCAAAATCGGTCGCTCGTTTGCGGGGATTAGCCGAGCTTCGAAGTCTCTTGCATCGAGTCTTGCTACGCCCCTCTTGTCGCTTTCAGCTCTGGCCGGAGCCGGGGGATTTAGCTTGACCGGAGCTATTTCGCAGTTTACGGAGTTAGGCAAATCCGTCAACGACGCTTCCAAAAAGACGGGAGCCTCCGTTGAGGCACTGCAAAAGCTCCAGTTTGCTGCAAAGCGCGGAGGACTGTCGACCGAGGAAATGACAAAGGCGATGGCCAAGCTCTCTTCGACGATGGGGAACGCCTTGTCCGGAAAGAGTGCCGAGGCCGCTACGCTTTTCAAGCGACTTGGAATCAGTCTCAGAGATGCTAACGGTCAAATTGTCAGCAGCGCAGACGTTATGCGTGGTCTGGCAGAGGCCATCAAGCGCAACGAAAACCCGGCTGTGCGCATGCGTATTCTGACGACAATTTTCGGCGAGCAGATGGCCAGAAATCTAATCCCGATGCTGGTAAATGGCGCCGAGGGACTTGATGAAATGGCGACCAAGGCTGAAAAGCTTGGAATTATCATCGGCAAGGAGACGGCTGAGCAGGCTTCACACTTAGGCGATGTCCTCGGGGACTTCGGACTTGTTCTGAAGTCGCTCCAGGTGCGCATTGCCGCACAGTTGGCGCCGATTATTGAGAAAATTACGCTCAAGTTTCAAAACTGGATTGTGGCGAACAAGGAATTTATCGCCCAAAGAGTCGAAAAGATCTTTGACGGCCTTGCTAAATCGATTGATTCTGTTGACTTCACCTCTGTGCTGGATGGTTTTTTACGGTTCGTCGAGTACACAGGCAAAGCCATTGATGCTGTCGGCGGTATCGGGAATGTCATCAAGGGTTTCGGGCTTTTGATCGGAGCGTCGCTTCTGGGTGATCTCTTCAAACTCGGGAAGGCTCTTTACGGGCTCGGCGGTGCCTTTACAGCCGCTTTTGGTCCCTGGGGCGTTTTGGCAGCCGGAGCGGTCGCTGCCGGCATTGCCATCTATGAGAACTGGGACACGATTCGAGAGAAGCTTGCCGCAGTTTGGGAGTGGATTGCCGACAAGTACGAAAAGTTCACGAAGTTCTTGTCTGCACCGCTTGAAGGCATCCGCAATCTTGCCGGACCGGGAAGCTATCAGGCGCCTGCTGTTTCGGGAATGGGCGGGCAGGTCGCCGGTGTGGCCGAGTCAAAGATGACGGGGGATATTTCCGTTCGGATTGTTTCGGATAGGGGAACGAAGGCTGAGGTTGAGAAGGTTGATGCATCGGGCGGACGCATCAGCGTTGAACCGCAAACCTACGGGCTACTGACGGGGGATTAACAAATGGCATTTCAGAGCAATCTTCGACCGGCATCATTCCGTGGAATTTCGTTCGATGTCTCAAGAACGATTCTCAAGGTCGGGCGCCGTGTTCAGGTCTTTGAGTATCCGCAGCGTGACATGCCTTTTGTCGAGGACTTGGGTCGTTCAGCACGTACGGTCACCGTTACGGCCATTACGAGCGGAAGTGACTATATCGGACGCATGAAGCGCATCATCTCGGCCTGTGAGAAGGCAGGAAGCGGACGGTATGTCGACCCCTGGCTTGGCACAATGACTGTCACACCCAAGACGATGTCATCGCCGATTTTTGACTCGATTCGCATTGCGACGATTACGCTGGAGTTCGTTGAGTCCGGCGAATACCGATTCCCGAACTCACTGATTGATACAGGATCCCTGTGCAAGGCGGCAGCTGAAAAGCTCAATGCATCTGCCTTGGGGGCATTTTTTAAAGACTTTGACTTGGCCGGCGTCACGGACTTTGCCAAGAAGACTGTCGGAAACAATCTTTCAGGATTACTTTCGGAAGAGAATCTGAAAAGCATCTGTGGTGCATTCGGGGTTGCCGACGGACTTGCGGACGTGGCTTCCGATACGCTCACGCTCATTGACGGCGGAGCCAGAGTCCTTGGCGGTCGTTTGATGGACACACTAACACTTGCCGGAGTCGGCTCAACGGTTGCCGCCTGGTCGAACGTGGCTAGACGTGTAAGTCGCTTGGTTCGTGGCGACAAACTCAATCTGTATTCGGACACCTCGGTCGGGAGTTCCGGAGCATCGGCATCCAAGATTCGGAAGGCGACCGTTGCAACACTGTCGTTGGTTCGTTCAGTCGAGTTGGCCAATGCCGTTACTGCGGCATCGTTCGTCGGGACAGAGCGAGACAAGGTTGACACAACATCCTCGGCGACAACTATCGCCTATGACGACATGATTGAGACTTGCAATCTGATTTTGAGCGCCTTGGATTCGGAGATGCTAAAGACCGAAGACGACGATGTTTATCGGGCACTGGAAGAATCCCGCTCTGCTGTCTATCAAGACATCACAACAAGGGCGGAAAACAGGGCACGACTCGTCGAGTACATGCCAACGGACATTTTGCCGGCCCTTGTGATTGCAGGCGACTATTACGGCGATGCCTCGCGCGAAGCAGAAATCATCGAACGCAACAGCATTGCGCACGGTGGGTTTGTTCCGATGAGGCCGTTAAAACTTTTGAACGCGTAGGACGGATTCAAAGTGAGCGATAAACAATCTGAAAATACTGTATCGCTAAAAGTCAACGGGAGTTCGTACGAAGGGTGGCTCTCTGTCGAGATTACGTCCAAGCTCCAGACGTTGGCCAGGACGTTTTCTGTCTCGGCGACTCGGACGGCAACGGAAGCGGGCGATAAAACAGACGGCATCAATGCAGGAGACTCTGTTGAGATTTTCATCGGTGCGGATAAGGTCCTGACCGGTTACGTTATGCGAAAAACGGTCAGCTATTCTGCGACAGGAATCAACATTGTCATTAGTGGCGCAAGCAAGCCGGTTGATTTGGAGCAATGTTGTTTGCCGGACGGCTATCCGACGTCGTTTAAGAGTCAAACACATTTGGCGAACTTGCAGGCCGTGTGTAAGCCTTACGGAATCTCCGTGATCGATGAGGTCGGCAATTCGAAGAAGTGCGACTTTGAGATTAAGCCGACGGAAAAAGTCGGGGCTGCCATCGTTAATTACTTACAGAAGCATTCACTGATTATTGGTGATAACGCAGAGGGAGAGCTTGTAATTCGAGCAGTGGGGTCCGACGGAGTGGCGTCCGAAGCATTGGAAACAGGGAAAAATATCCTATCCGGCACTCGGACGCAGGACCATGCGGCGTTGTTCTCTGAATATGTAGTGCTCGGTCAGGCAACTAATGCTCTCAGTGAGCTCCCGGTCAGCTCCAACCAACTGAAGGCTGTCGAGCGATACGAGAAGTGTCGCAAGCGAGCGCGCGTAGCACAAGAACAGGGGAATTCAACGCTACAGGGATTGCGAAAGAAGGCAATTTCACAGCGAGACATCTCTGTGGGCAAGTCAGACATTTTGACCTATTTGGTTCGTGGATGGAGGCAGGCAAACGGAGTTTTGTGGCAGATTAATCAGAAAATAAAAGTTACAGATGCTTGCCTGAATTTTCAGGGAGAGAGAGTCGTTTCTTCCGTGAAGTTGGCTATGATGAATGCGGGAATGACAGCAACATTAACGCTTGAGTCAGAACGCTCTTTCAATGTGTACGCGACGAGCGATGATTCGAAAGCGAAGGCAGTCAACTTCGATGATGTGAAAGAAGGTAGCGGAAAAATAGGAGGCGCATCATGGACAAAGTAAAAAAGACACTTGTGTTGTGCTCTTTGGTTGCGGTCTCTTCCGTAGCGATGGCGGGTATCCTGAGTTATACCGACTCAGAGGGGAATCCATGTTTTGAGTATATCCCGAACTGGCAGAACCCTGACTTGATTGTCAGTGAAGAAGAGTACGAGAACTTCCGCAGATCCGACAACCAGCGCGCCGTTGAAGCTGCGCTTGAGAAAATCGGCAAAGCCAGCGGGCTTTCCTATTACGAAATCATTCAGTTGCAGGAAAGCTCTCGACGGCAATTCGAGCGAGAGATTCAGGAAGAGCAAAGAAAAAAAGCAAAGATAACGCTTGACGACATCAAGCCGAACAGCGGCAAAATCGAGCCCGCTGACTGGACAAGATAACCTGACAGCCCCGAAATTCGGGGCTTTAATTTGCCATGAAACTACTTGACCTAATTATTCGCGGTGTTGTGACGGCAAAGAACGGCGCCAGAAAGATGCGAACGCTCCAAATCAAACTCTTAGACCGAGATGTTCGTGAGCCTGTCGAACATTTTGAACCCTATGGGTTTACAGGTGAACCCCATGACGGCGCTGAGGTCCTTGCGGTTTCCCTCGGAGGCGACAGAGAGCACACGATTGCCGCCATTGTGACGGATAGGCGCCACAGACCGACGGGCCTTAAGTCTGGGGAAGTTGTGATTTACGACGATCTCGGGCGCAAAGTCTACATTTCTCGTGAAGGAATTAAGGTTGAGGGTAAAGACAGTCCGATTACTGTAACAACAACCGGAAACGTCACAGTTAAGGGAGCAAAAATCACGCTTGACGGCGAGGTTGAGATTACGAAGAACCTGAAGGTTACGGGAGATGTCATGGACAAGGGCGGCTCGTACTCAATGAGCGGTATGCGTTCAACATACAACAGCCACAAACATGGAGACAGTTCGACACCGTCGCCGACGATGTGAAACAAATAAAGACCGAAAAAGGCCCCGAAGAGTAGCAACTTCTTCGGGGTTTTTCTTTACCGGGACGCGCTCTACTTAAGAGGAGCAAAAGATGCAGCTGTTTATCAACGGGCACCAAACAACCCTAGCCGACTTCATGAAAGACGACTTGCCGCGCGCGGTTATCAATAGCCTGTTTTCGTGGCGAAGAGCGGAAAGTGACGACATTCTGCCCGGAACGTCGCGCTACGGCTGGTGGGCGGACACATATGACGATGACGGCGAGAAATTCGGGTCGCGTTTATGGCTTTTGTCTCGCTCGAAGACGACGGAAGAGGTCACGCTACTTGCCCGGGAATATGCGCAAGAGGCCCTGCAGTGGCTCATTGATGACGGCGTTGCTACGGAGGTCAATGTAACGGCAGAGCGCGGGGAAGGGGGACGCCTTGACTTGTCGGTTGAGGTTGTTCGGGTTGGAGAAAAGAATTTGTCCGCTCGGTTCGCGGACGTCTGGAGTGAATTATGAGTTTTGAACGTCCGAAGTTGAAAGCAATTATCGACAGACTGGATGCAGACATCCAGAGTCGCCTGACTGTTCCCCAATTACGGCACTCGAATGCGAAAGTCTACGGGCGTGTTTTAGCCGGTGCCGCGCACGGGCTTTATGGTTTTGTCGAGTACATCAGCAAGCAATGCTTTTTCGATACGGCCGAAAACAAGTATTTGGATCGATGGGCTTCGATATTCGGCGTGACGCGCAAGCCGGCATTAAAAGCAAGAGGCAGTGTAAAAATCTCGTTTTCGTCCGAGCAGGTGCCTATCCCCGTTGGAACAGTCCTGCAGTCGACTGACTCCGTGCGCTACGTTACAACAAGTGCTGTCGGATCAGACGGCGTTGCTGATATCGAGGCACTGGCTCCGGGGGATTCCGGCAACCAAGAAAAGGACGACGTCCTGATGTTTGCCTCACCGATTGTCGGGGTTTACAACGAAGCGACGATTGTCGGACTTTCAGGCGGATCGGATGCTGAGGATGACGATTCGTTACGGTCTCGACTCTTGTCACGCGTCAGAGATGTCCCGCACGGAGGAACGAAATCCGACTATGTGCAGTGGGCTCGCGAAGTTCCTGGAGTGACGCGTGCTTGGTGCTACCCGGAAGAAGACGGCGAAGGGACAGTAACGGTCCGCTTTGTTTGCGACGGAATGGAAAACATCATTCCAGATGAGGCGATGCTTCAAAAAGTCAAAGACTACTTGGACACGCTACGACCCGTCACGGCACATCTGACAGTCAGCGCCCCGATAATCGAGCCTGTAGCCATCAAGATTTCAGGCTTACTCCCCGAGACAGACGCCGTCAAAGAGTCGGTCAAGCGGGAGCTGACAGACTTATTTGCCCGAGAGGCCGTGCCCGGGGGACGTGTTTATTTGTCGCACATTCGTGCGGCGATTAGTGCAGCCGTCGGCGAAGAGGACCACACACTTGTCTCTCCGACGAGCGACCCTCTGCCGGATTCGGCTAACGGGCTTCTTGCGCTGGGAGCAATCACATGGGAGTAACCGCTAAAGAATATGTCGGGATGCTCAAGGAGCTACTCCCGCCGGGACCTGCATGGCCAAGAGGTGATTCAGCGTCTTTGTATGCGCTGATGTTTGAGGTGTGGGGCGCAGAGCTTGCGCGGGTTGATGCGCGTGCCAGAGCACTTGTGACAGAGGCAGACCCACGTGTCGCAATCGAGACGTTCCCGGAGTGGCTCGATGAATGGGGTTTGCCGGATGAGTGCATTCTGGCTTGGTCAGAAGCCAACGACTCGACGCTACGAAACCTTCTGCTTTGGAAGATTAAGACTGTCGGATCCTTGAATTGGAAATACTTTGTCGACTTAGCCGGCTTTTTCGGTTACATCGTGACGATTGACGAATTCTTCAAGCACACGGTCAGAAGTCGTGTCACGGACGTTCTTGCAAGCGAGAGGTGGCCACACACATGGCGTGTCAATGTCTTGAGCGCTCAAGGCGCGGCGATGACTTACCACGAGGTCAGGGGCGATGCGAAAGAGCCTTTGGCTTGGTGGGGAGACTTACTCATCGAGTGCCTGATTAAGCGCTACACGCCGGCGCACACAACGCTTTATATCGCCTACAACGCAACCAAAGAGAGTTAAAAATGGATAGGGTATACGGAGCAAATACTGTACAAACTGAGCCGACATTTGCCGCCGATGCGCCGAGCGGTTTCCCGACGGACGGGTCTTCCGGAGGCGGTGTGCCGGCAACGGTACCGAAGGCGGCTTGGTACAACGCAATCACGGAAGAAATTGTCAATGCGATTAAGGGAGGCGGAATTACGCCTGAGCGCAACACGCTCACACAGCTAAGTGAGAGTATCGACGCGCGAATTGTGCCCATACGGGAGATTATTGAAGAGGTCAAGGCCACGTTAAACGCACGCATTGATGCACTGGAGACGACGCCGACCGGGCTGATTGCGTACTTTATGACGACAGAAGCGCCGAGTGCATACTGGCTTGTTTGCGACGGAAGAGCGGTATCTCGTACGGCGTATGCCAAGCTCTTTGAGAAGATTGGAACAACGTGTGGTCCCGGAAACGGTAGCACGACGTTTAATCTTCCTGACTTGCGCAATCGGGTTCCGTGGGGAGCAACGACATCTATCGGTTCTCAGATCGCGCCGGGGCTGCCGAACATTACAGGAAAGTTCTCGGCATACGAATTTACTGGCTATGGAGACGGTTGGGTTCGAGGTGAGGGGGCTTTGTATCCGACAGGAGAGACTTGGTTCGCTGGAAATAAGGGAAGCGCCGACCGGTCTGCCGTTTTAGGTTTGGATGCCTCTCGCTCTAACGCACTCTACGGCAAGTCTTCGACCGTTCAGCCGCCGGCATTTACGTTACTGCCGTGTATTCACATTTAACGCTCAAGCGGAGTTTTTATGAAACGATTTTATCTTGCCGATGCGTCTACAACGCCACCGTCTCCTCCGGAAAGTCCCTCATACGGGTATCCTCAAGACGGGAATCTGTCGACGCGCAAATTGCCGACGGAAGTCGGCGCTTATTGGTACCACATGATTACCGAAGAGTTTATGGCGGTCATCGAGGGTGCCGGTCTGGAGCCGAGTGAGACGAATCTCCATCAGCTCAATGACATTTTTTCAGACTTCCGAACACGTGCAAGTCTGGCAGAGGGCTATGCAACCCAGGCACAGGCATCTGCTAATGCGGCAGCAGCTTCCGCTCAGGGTGTCGTCACACAGACAGCAGAGAAAATCGAAGAGATTAATGCGGCCGGAAGCGCTCAAGTGATCCTGATTACGAACAAAGGAACTGAAGTCGGAGCGGACATTGAGGCCGGAATTGCGCAACTGCAAACAAAGCTACAGGAACTCATTGGAAATCTTGAAACCGTAGGCGGACAAGAAGCCTCGGCCGTGCGTCAGCAGGCACAGGAGATTCTTGACGACATTACGGCAACGAAGGCTCTCGTTCTTGAGGCACAGAGCAAGGCAGCGAGTAGTGAAACAGCTGCAGCGTCTTCGGCAGCGCAAGCGCAGGAAGCTGCACAAGAGGCGCAAACGTCTGCCACGCAAGCCGCATCGAGCGCAACGAATGCGAAAACCTCTGAAGATGCGGCGGCAGTCTCTGCGACCGGAGCACAGGAATCCGCTACAAGCGCTCAGGTCTCGGTCTCTACGGCCGCTGAAAAAGCACAAGCTGCGGAAGCAAGTGCCGAATCGGCATCCGGGAGCGCAACGGCAGCCGGAACGAAAGCAAGTGAGGCCGCGACATCGGCAATGGCAGCATCCACAAGTGCGTCTACGGCAAGCACAAAGGCGCTGGAATCCACGAATGCTGCGGCGCTTGCCAAGAGTTGGGCGACGAAAACGGATGGAAAAGTGTCCGATGAAGACTTCTCGTCAAAGTATTACGCGAATTTGGCAAAGTCTGAAAAAGCCAATGTGACGGAAGAGGGAGCCAAGCAAGTTGCGGCAATACAGGCTGAGGGCGCAGCTCAAAAGGCCGAGGTTGTTTCGACAGGGACGGCACAAGTGGGAACTGTGTCCGCCGAAGGAGGAGCACAGGTCAAGGCCGTGAAAGCAGAGGGCACGAGCCAAATAGAAGCGGTTACCGCTGCCGGCACGCAGCAAGTTCAAGTTGTTCAGGCCGAAGGAACAACGCAAAAGTCCGGAGTCGAGGTTGTCGGCACGGAGCAGAAAACAGCTGTAACGGAAGTCGGCACAACCCAGAAAGCTGCGGTTACCGATGAGGGTACGAAGCAAAAAGGCATTGTGACCGCTGAGGGCACAGCGCAGAAAGAGGCCATCGCTTCGCAAAGCGCTGTGGCAATTGCCACGGCTAAGGCTTGGGCAACGCAGACGGACACGCCCGTTGAAGGAGCCCTGTACGGTGCGAAGTATTACGCTACGCAAGCATCGCAAAACCAGATTCAGGCAGACTGGACAGAGACCGATACCGAATCAAAGGCTTACATTCAAAACAAGCCCACAATCGATACGGCGCTTTCTTCCGACTCCAACAACGCGATTCGTAATAAGGCCGTGACAGACGCTCTTAACGCGCTCACAGAAACGGTAGAGACAAAAGCAGATGCGGCAACAGTTACAGCAGAACTGACCAAGAAGGCCGAGAAAACGGCTTTGGCCAAAGTGGCCACAACCGGGAAATATTCCGATTTGGCCGGAACACCGACCGTCGATACGACGCTTTCCGACGAATCGGAAAATGCCGTCCAGAACAAGGTGATCAAAATTGCTCTTGACGACAAGCTTTCTTTAAGCGGAGGAACGCTTACCGGAACGCTGACACTAAACAGTAAGACAGTTGCTACAACAGACCAGATTCCGATAAAGGTTTCCGTTCTGGAAAACGATGCCGGGTACTTAACCGCGCATCAGAGTTTGGTCGAGTATGCAAAGACAGCCGACTTAGCCACCGTCGCAACAAGCGGAAGTTACAGCGACTTGACGAACAAGCCGACCATCCCGACGCAGACGTCGCAGCTGACGAATGACTCGGGATACTTAACCGCGCATCAGGACATCAGCGGCAAGCTGAACGTTACAGGTTCGCGCGGCGTTTTAGCCGGATACGAAACGACAGGCACGGATACGACGATTTCTGCGACATCGAAAGATTCAAGTGTTACGGGGTCGAACGTGACTGTGAGCAATGGATCAGCGAGCACATCTTGGACGAAGATTGTGAGCTTGACTGCGGCTGTGAAGGTCACCCTTGGTTCGAGTTGGAAGTGGCAAGGAGGCTCGGCACCGACAATTGTTGCCGGAGGCATCCTCGTGTGCTGCTGGTGCGGTTCGAGCGGCATTGCGAGCTTCGCATCCCCGTCGTAAGGAGGTAAGGAATGACAGAGCGAATGATTTCGAAATGGACGTATGACGGTAAAGATTACTACAGCGACTATGCTGTTCGTCAGGCGATTTTTGATAAAGAGCGCACGGCATTTGGTCCCGCTCCGACGGATATGAATGCTGCAGTGGACTTTTGGAGTGGGTTAGGAGTTGCTTTCAGCCAAGCTGAATATGTTCCGTCGATGGATGAGTTGAAATCCCGTGCTGTAGCCAAGCGCGACAAACTACTTTCGGAGTGTGATTACTATGTGCTTCCCGATTATCCGAGTACTGAAGAGGGGTTGGTTGTCGTTAAAGCGTACCGTCAGGCGCTTCGTGATGTCCCTCAGCAAGAAGATTTCCCGACGACGATTACATGGCCGACTAAACCTGAAGTGCTGGGAGAGAATCATGCTCAATAAAGAAGTTCTAATCGGCCTGCGTCAACGCAAGAAGCAGGAACCTGTTGTGATGCGCCTAGGCTATATCGGTGGTGCAGATAGTTATGTCGGATATGGTCCTGGCTTCGAAGGCTGTCACTTATCCAAAGTCCCATATTGGACGTTTGGCATGGGATTGGGGAGACTTTATTTATATCAATTTTCCGCGGACGACATGCAGATGTACGGCAGCACGTTTTTTCTAAAGAACCAATCCGGAGCGTTTACGCCGACGAAAACCGTTCAGCTATCAATCACAATTAAGGAATTTATAGGACGTCCCGGCGTCTTTAATGGAAAAGGCACTTTTGTCGCCACGTTTCCAGCTAATCAGGTGCGTAATGACAGAAGTCTCTGGATCGGCGACTTCAGCGGAGATGAGGAGTTTGTGCTCAATGAACTCGGGCAGTTTTCCCAAATAGGGACACTAACCTTCGACCCCCCTCCAGACGGGTATTTATAGGCGTTGCCAACGCCGCCTTCTTCGAGGAGGGGGCGCACGTAGAGAATTCTGCGCTTAACACAAGCCCGGCGATTTGCCGGGCGTTTTTTTTGGCTTGGAGATAAGCGGACCATGCTTCGTGAAATCTTTTTGAATCTTATTCCGTCCTACATGGAACGGTTTGTTTACGTGATTGGCGGAATATGCGGATGGCTCTGGGGAATCGCCTTCGGCCATCAGGAAATTGCAACAGCATGGTTTCTGGCGCTGATGGCAGGCGACTACATTGCCGGTGTGTACCGAGCCTGCTATTTCGGCGAGTATCAGTCCAAAAAAGGCACGCGCGGCCTTATCAAAAAGTTTCTCGTTCTCTCTGTTTGCGCTCTCTCGCACGGACTGGACGTGATTGTCGGGACGTCGTGCATTCAAACGGCTTTTTTCGGTGCGTTCGGCCTTAATGAGATGCTCTCAATTCTTGAGAACTTAGGCAGGGTGCACCCCGGTTTTGTTCCGGAACAGCTTCAACACTTTCTGACGGCTTTAAAAAAGCGAGGGATCAAGTAGCAGATAAAAGGAGACCTTCTAAATGACAACCTATAACCCATTTACATCTTACAAGCCTGAGTGTGCGATTGACTTCATCCGCAACGAGGAAGGTTGCAAACTCAAAGCCTATTTGTGTCCTGCGGGTAAATGGACAATCGGCTACGGCCACACGGCAGGCGTGACCGAGGGCATGGCGATTAGCCAAGCGCACGCCGAGGAATTGCTCCGAGCCGACGTGATTGACTGCGCTGGGCGTATGGCATCGTACATCAAAGTGCCCGTGACTAAATGGCAGTACATCGCTTTGGTGAGCCTGTCTTTTAACGTCGGAGACCTACGGAGAAAAGCACCGAAACTTCTCCACTATTTAAACAGCCATCAAGAGGATAAGTGCGCGCACGAGTTTTTAGATATCGGACTTGTTAAGAAGCGAGATTCAAAAGGGAACGTTGTCTATGATGACGCTGGTCATATCATTTATAGCCATAGCCGTGGCCTTTCGCTACGACGTAAAAAGGAATCGGAGTTTTTTTTAAGATGACGATTGAAAATATTCTTGCGATGGTTGCAATAGCGGTAATTACAAACTTTATTCTTAATTTCAAAGGATTTTGCGAAAACATTGATTATATCAAGACAAGAGTTGGGAGAGACAAAGAGCTTACAGGAACATGGTCAGAGCAAGGGCACGTGGACAGCGAAGACTTGGGCTTGACATCTTCCGGGTTCGAGCTTCATCTTTCAACGCACTGTGGCATTGTTTCCGGATACTTTTCTTCAATGAAGAAATCAGGAATTCTTTGTGAGGGGCGGTGGATTTGGTGGAAACAAGACTTTTCAAAATTCTATACGTTCACTTTTATCGGCGGAAAGCGCGTTGTCACGGGAGAGTTCACTATGAAACTCAGAGACGGGTACATTCTGGTTATTGATGGGTTCTTGGAACATGAAGAAACAATTGTCCTAGCTAAAAAATCCGATGAGTGTGATTAGGTGGCATCATGAAAATGTTCACAACAATTCTGACGTTTCTGACCACTTACAAGAAATACGCAGGGATACTCTTAATCGTCATCGCTTGCGCTTTGTCCGCGTGGCTAGGGAGTACGTACCAAAAGGCCAAATGCGACGCCCAAATCGCCGATTTCAAGGCGCAAATCGCTATTCAAACCGAAGAACAAAGGAAGAGTTATGAAAAAAGAATCTCCGAAGCGACAAGTCGCTTGGTTCTGGAGAGCCGTCGGGCTGATGCTAATCGTGTTGAGCGTGACGATTTGTTGCGTCGGTTGCGCGTCGCAAACGCTCGTATCTCCGAGCGAGCCGAGGCAGATACCGGCCGCTCTTACCGAACCGAGTACGCCCAGTGTCGAAAATTTCTCAGCGAGGGTGCGGACTTACTTAGCGAGGGCAGTGAGTTGGTTGGAAGGATCGCAAGAGAAAAAGACGCACTAGCGGAAATTGTTGAAAACTAGCATTAGAAGTCTCCGGTTGTTTAAACTCGCCAAAAAAGAACGGAGGCATTTATGATTCATAGTTTCGAGGAATTAGCTCGGCACAATGGAGATGTTCGCCTTGAGGATATTGATGATAGGTTGATGACCTTAAAAATTAAGATTCATGGTGAACAATTTGACAGTTCCATTACTGGAGATGTGGCTAGAGCGATTTGGGAGTTACAAGCAGCACTCTATCGCGCGGGAGCTGAAATTCTTCACGGTGAATCAAACATCGCTAAATTAACTTCTGACGAACGCTCTCAGTTAGAACTTGTTGTAAAGGTTAATCCAGGTTGTTCTGAATACGACATACCTGGAAAAAGATTTCTTCTGACCTTACTAAATAAAGCGGTAGAAAAAATGGACTCCAAAGATATTAAAGCTGTTTTGTTTGCGCTAATTGGAGCATTCACACTTGTGGCTGTATCTCCTGCGATTTTGAGTTATTGCAATACGAAAGCCAACTTAGAAGCATTAATTAAACAGGCTGAGAATTTGGCGGCCCCTTTGAAGGCGGCGGTGGAAGGAGCAAGTTTAAATGTTGCAAAATCTGCCCATAAAGCAAGTCAAGTTCAAATTGGTGAGAAAATTTTTTCAAGTGAAGATATTCAACGTTTAAATTCAAGGAGCGCACCGCAAAGTACAACGTTTGACACTTTCGACGCCGTTTGCAAAGTTGTTGGAGTTAGAGTAGAAGGTCGCATTCTCAAAGTTGACCTGGCAGATGCCTTGTCAAGCGAAAAGTTTACAGCTGCAATTGCGCCCAGAGAGCTTTTCGATGACAATCTTCCCGATTCAGCCGCAAGTATTGGGAAGCTAATAGATTCCAATATCAGTGTGCGAGTTTCTGTCTTTGTAAAAGAAAACAAGTCCAGAAGCGACAGAACTATTACATCATGGACAGTGGAAGAATAGCGCGAGAAAAGACGCACTAGCCGAAATTGTGAAGTGAGTTATTAGGAACTTTCTAAAAACTCAACTTCGTTTCCGGGTAAAGCACGGTATAAACTACGGTATAAATAGATTCGCGAAACATCAGTTGTCCCTTTAGATTAAGGGCTGTTCGAATCCCGCCGCCCATTTTTCAAATATAAGGTAACGAAAGTTGCCTTATTTTTTTCTGTGTTGTTCTCCGAGACCCGCATAAACAAAGGCTTTTCGCGGTGTTCTGTGTCCTGTCATCGTTTCTATTCTTCTATGTAGACTTGTCCAAAGAAAGAGAGGCAATAGTTAATCGTAGTAACAACTCAAACAGGTTTTAGCGTACACAAATCTCGATGTCGCCCGTGCAAATTCTGCACATATGCGCATTAGTGTGTATAATTTCCTCGTTGATAAGAAACGGAGCAAGCCATGGATAGTTCCACAATTATCAACACGCTTGAGGCTAACGGTTGGACTTGCGTTCGCACGAAAGGCGACCATCGGTATTATCGAAAGAAAGGAGTGCAGAGACCGACATGTGTCCCACATCCTGTCAAGGATATTCCGATAGGAACGCTAAAAGCTATCGAATGTCAGACAGGCATTAAATTCAAGTGACGTTGAGGTTGGGCAGAGACTTACGCGCCTTTGCCCAATACTCGGAGACTTAAATGAAATACCCAATTGCTGTTGAACCCGGAGATAAAAAACACGCCTACGGCGTCGTTGTTCCTGACCTACCCGGTTGCTTTTCCGCAGGAGATACTCTTGACCTTGCCTACGAAAACGTCAAAGAAGCAATCGCCGGCTGGATTGAAACAGAACTCGATGAGGGCCATGATATTCCCTTACCTTCAAAAATCGAAGATATTACTAAACGAAAGGAATTCAAGGGTTGGGTTATCGGCGTTGTAGAAGTTCCAGATAGTCTTTTGTCAGAAAAAGCACAACGCGTCAATATCACCTTGCCTAGTCGCGTACTCCGTCGTCTGGACTTTTTAGCCAAAACTTCCGGCGAAACGCGTTCGGGTTATATCTCTCGAATGGTGTATCAGCAAAGATAGCCTCGATTCCGTTCCTTTGTTCAATCCCAACTAGTAGTCCCTCGGAAGGGGCGGTTGTTAAGCAAACGATTTAGTGGCGAGGCACAATCCTCAGAAAGGGGGAGGATTGTGAAAAAACTACTGTTTATTACAGCAACTAGTGTCACGTTCTTAAGTGGTTGCACAACCGCTGAATTAGTCGAGCTTAACGGCGACAATTGCTTTAAGGTCTTTCAAACATTACCAGACGGGGCATTGGCACACCGATGCACGTCCGTTATAGGCTCAAGCAACCCCATATGCACGGGAGTGGTTGCGTACATTCCCAACTCCTCCGACAGCCAACTGTACGACGAAAAACTTGTCTGTATGAAGAAGGCGAAAATGACAAGGCTGTACACGTACACAACAGTAAAAGACCGAGTCAAAACCGTTCCCGTTTTTGAAGAAAGCTGGGAGAACGAGCCGTAGCCGAAATGCCCTATTGCTGGGTAAGACATTCGTACCAAAAACTGCGTAGAGTTTCGGATAATTCGTAACCATATCAGCGATGGTCGAGCCGTCGCAACGGAACTAGCCGTCGGGAACGTCAGAGCCTGCGTACAGCTTGATGTCGCCGACTTGATGGCATGTCGAGTCCACGTGCGCATTAGCGGAGGCAATGGCAGAAGCCACGGTCTTGTTCTGAATCGCATTCGTTGAAGTCGAAGAAAGCGACGACTCGGTCGGGATAATGTCCGTGCGGAGCATCGACCCTGCTCCGTCATTTTGGAAAAGCTTTATCAAAAGTTTCGGGAAGGCCATGACTATTCTCCTTGATACGGGACAGTCCACAGCGCTGTTTGCGCTTCGCCTGCGAGTTTTAGTGCCTGCGATAACTGTGCAACGATCGGTGTTGCCACTGTGTTGTCCGCAGGAACCCAAATCTGCGTCGTTGTATTCAGGTCAACGCCGAGCGCTTGAGCGCCAGACACAACACGAGCCATGCGATCGTACTATTTCTCGTCCGCATCAAAGACCGAAGTCTGGGAGGTTTTTTCAAAAATCTCATTTCTGAGAGTATTAGATAGTGTCCGGTCGAAGATCTGAAGGCCAAAATGTTCGCTGACGCTTCGGGCGAAAAGTAGTGCTCGGCCAGTCATTAAACGCTTTCAGTGAGCTCTCAGTCAGTTCCAACCAACTGAAGGCTGTCGAGCGATATGAGAACTGTCGCAAGCGAACGCGTGTAGCGCAGGAACAGGGGAATTCAACGCTACAGGGATTGCGAAAGAAGGCAATATCACAGCGAGACATCTCTGTGGGCAAGTCAGACATTTTGACCTATTTGGTTCGTGGATGGAGGCAGGCAAACGGAGTTTTGTGGCAGATTAATCAGAAAATAAAAGTTACAGATGCTTGCCTGAATTTTCAGGGAGAGAGAGTCGTTTCTTCCGTGAAGTTGGCTATGATGAATGCGGGAATGACAGCAACATTAACGCTTGAGTCAGAACGCTCTTTCAATGTGTACGCGACGAGCGATGATTCGAAAGCAAAGGCAGTCAACTTCGATAATGTGAAAGAAGGCAGCGGAAAAATAGGAGGCGCATCATGGCTCGTGAAGGAATTAAGGTTTAGGGTAAAGACAGTTCGACACCGTCGCCGACTGTTTTCACTTCGCTCGCCTAAGACAGATACTCAAATTGCACAAAACGAGTCGCGCTTGTGCTTTTCAATTCCCCGCTTCCTAGTCTAGTATTGCAATCTCGGGTTTTTAAAAACGTCCGGGGATGAAACTCAGGAAAAAATAACAGCGCGCCTTCGGGTGCGGGAGAAAAGAACATGAGTACGACAACGACAACACAAAAGGCCCAGAGCCTTCAAGATCCGTTCCTTAATACACTACGTAAGGAACACGTTCCCGTTTCGGTTTATTTGGTCAACGGTATCAAACTTCAGGGGCAAGTCATTGCGTTCGATCAGTATGTCGTGATGCTGCGAAACACGCTCACGCAAATGGTCTACAAGCATGCTATCAGCACGATTGTTCCGTCGCGGGCCGTGGACTTAGACACAACACCGGAAAAGTAATTTGACGCGATTTCGCTACGAGAGCCAAGCCGAAAAGGTCAGGCCGCGTGCCGTTTTGGTGACGGTCGCCATCGGTAAGGCTCCGGTTTTCGATACAAGCGAGGAATTAACCGAGCTTGCCCGATCCGATGCGTTTGAGGTGGTCGGCATTGTCCGCGCCAGACGGGATAAACCGGATCCTTCCACATTGTTGGGTTCGGGTAAGGTCCGGGAAATTGGGGATTTGGCGCGTGCCTACGGGGCCGACGTCGTCATTTTCGATGCCACATTGACAGCAGCCCAAGAACGCAACCTTATCAAGGTCCTTGAAACAGGCGTGATGGATCGGACCGAGCTCATTCTTTCGATTTTCGAGCGTCGTGCGCGTTCCGGAGAAGGACGATTGCAAGTCGAACTCGCTAAGCTCGAACACCTGTCGACTCGCTTGGTGCGCGGCTGGACACACCTGGAGCGTCAACGCGGGGGTTTGAGTAAGACAGGCGGGCCCGGGGAAAAGCAAATTGAACTTGATAGGCGTTTGATTGCCTCGCGTGTCAAGCAACTTCGAGCTCAATTAAAAAAGCTTTCTCGTCAACGGCAAACACGGCGCAGCAGTCGCTATTCGGGTTTGACTCTCACAGTGAGCCTTGTCGGGTACACTAACGCCGGCAAATCCACACTCTTTAATATATTGACGCGCTCTGAGGTTTATGCCGCCGACCAGCTTTTTGCAACGCTCGATACGACAGCACGGCGTGCGTGGGTCGGAAATGAAAGCGAAGTGGTCTTAAGCGATACGGTCGGCTTCATTCGCGGCCTTCCTCACCAGTTAATCGATGCGTTTAAATCCACGCTCGAGGAGACGGTTCAGGCCGACCTCTTACTGCATGTCGTGGACATCTCAAGTCCGATGCGCGAGGAACAAATGGAGTCAGTTGCTCATGTGCTCGATGAAATCGGCGCGGGTTCCGTTCCGGTGATTACCGTTTTTAACAAAATCGACATGACGGACCATGCGCCTTCGTTGGTGCGCGATGAGTTAACGGGCGCCGTGAAGTCGGTTTTCCTTAGCGCCCAAAGCGGTCAAGGGCTTGACTTACTGCGTCGGGCTCTTTCGGAGTATGCCGCAGCGAAAAAAGAGGATTTTTCCAAGGTAGCCGTGCCTGCGGTCGCTACAGATTTTCTTTAAACTACTCGCCGCATTTCATTTTATTAAGAAGGTGGTCATATGCACGCCATAGAGAAGATTCTGGCCCGTGCTTCGGGTCAGTCGTGTGTTCGTACCGGACAAATTGTCAATTGCTCGGTCGATCGGGCCGGCATTAACGACTTGTATCTGCAAACCAAACGCTCTTTTTTGGAAATGGGCGGCGTCAAAGTGGCCCGCCCGGAAAACGTATGCATGTTTATGGACCACTATGCGCCGCCCTCGACCTTAAGCCAAGCAACGGTCCAAAAAGAGTTTCGTGAATTCTGTCGCGAACAAAACATCGGGCACCTTATGGATGTCAATCGCGGGGTGTGCCACCAGGTTCTGATTGATTCGGGGTTATCCGAGCCCGGTCTCGTGATTGTCATCACCGACTCGCATACGACAACACACGGGGCACTCGGCGCCTTTGCAACCGGTGTGGGTGCGACGGATTTGGCGACCATCCTTTTGACGGGAAAGCTCTGGTTCCGCGTACCGCAAATTCTTCGGCTTACTCTTACCGGAACGCTACAACCCGGCGTCTTTGCCAAAGATGTGATTTTGAAAATCATCGGAACCCTTAAGGCTGACTACGCCGTTTACAAGGGTGTGGAATTTTCCGGCCCGGCCGTTTCGGCTATGCCGGTCTCCGAGCGTTTGTGCTTGTGCAACATGACAACGGAAATGGGCGCCAAGTGCGCCTATATCCAGCCCGATGAAAAGACCTTTAACTACTTAAAGGCCCGTGGTGTTAAAAATCCGCAAGCCGGCGTCGTGCACTCCGATGCTGACTTTGTCTTTTCCGAAGAGCTTGAGTTCGATGTCTCGCAAATCGGACCGCAACTGGCCGTTCCCTTCAGTGTCGACAATGCTGCCGACATCGGCGAACACGTCGGAAAGCGCATCGATCAAGCCTATATCGGGGCCTGCACGGGCGGTCGTTTGGAAGACCTACAAGCGGCGGCACACGTCGTTGCCGGTAAGAAAATTGCCGACCACACGCGTTTTGTCGTATGCCCGGCGTCGCGCGAAGTGCTTTTGGCGGCCATCGATGCCGGCTACATTCGCACGCTCGTTGAAGCCGGAGCCACACTCGTGACACCGGGTTGTGCGGCCTGTCTGGGAATTCATGAGGGCCTGATTGCGCGCGGTGAGCGGTGCATCTCTTCGACAAATCGGAATTTCCCGGGGCGTATGGGCGACAAAACGGCGGAAATCTACTTGGCCTCGCCGGCATCGGTTGCCGCCAGTGCGATTGCCGGAGTGATTGCCGATCCGAGAACGGTTTTTTAATAGGAAGGTGCGATGAAAACACTCTTAGAAGGAAAAGCATTTGTCTACGGGAAGAATGTCGATACCGATCAGATTTATCCCGCACCGCTTCTGACGATTACCGATGCCGACAAGGTCGGTCAGCACGCCATGGAGGGCGTCGACCCCGATTTTGTGCGTGAGTGCCGTCCCGGGGACATAATCGTGGCCTCGACGAATTTTGGTTGCGGTTCGAGCCGTGAGCATGCGGCCGTGACCCTCAAAGCGGCCGGTGTCGGAGCCGTTCTTGCCGAATCGTTCGGTCGAATTTTCTACCGCAATGCGATTAACTTGGGAATCCCGGCCATTGTGTGTGCCAAGGGATTTTCCGAGAACGTAAAGCGCGGCGACGAACTCAAACTCGATTTGAAGGAAGGGACGGTGACGAACCTAACTACGGGCAAGGTTTTTTCCGTTGAAGCGCCTTCCGAGTACATGATGGAAATTCTTCGCCACGGCGGCATCAAACCGATGATGCGCGAAAAGTTCAGGCAGAAAAAAGACGGAGTTTGATTACATGACACTCAGTAGTACTTCGGTGCTCAAAGAAGCGGGAGCCCCTGTCTCCCGCTTGTGTTTTTTACACTTATTTTGGATTGTTTTAAGTAACTTTGCGGTGCAGCTGCCGATTACGCTTTGGGGAATTGAGACGACCTGGGGGATGTTCACCTATCCCTTTATTTATGTGACAAGTGACTTGACGGTTCGGCTTTACGGGGCCCCGAAAGCGCGCGCCATCGTTCGCAGGGCAACGATTCCCGGGTTCTTTTTAAGTTACCTGGTGGGCGTGCTTTTCGAGCAGGGTGCCTTTCAGGGATTTGCAAGCCTGTTGACGCCGAATCTGTTCGTCTTTCGCATTGCACTTGCTTCTCTTGTTGCGTACTTTGTCAGTCAGAACCTCGATATTCGCGTGTTTCGGCGGTATTTGTCACGCGTGTGGTGGATTGCGCCGGCGGCCTCGGGCTTTTTCGGTAACATCGTCGATACCTTCCTTTTCTACTCCGTAGCGTTTTATCGTACGAGCGATGTGTGGATGGCGACCCATTGGCCGGAAATCGCTGCGGCGGACTTAACACTTAAGATTGCCGTTAACCTTTTGGTGTTTGTTCCCGTGTACGGTGCCGTTTTGTCTTGTATCGTGCGCCGTTTTGCCGCTCAGAGCTTTCAAAGGGACATGAATGGTTGAGGAGCTTTTTGACGTTCTCTCCGCCGTGAACGACGGAGATTCTCTACTGTGTCAGCAGCTTGCGCCGCTGATCACTTCGGTGGA
>ENA-ORSK01000944-ORSK01000944.1-human-gut-metagenome-genome-assembly--contig:-NODE-944-length-26076-cov-15.942047_pt1 | contig 26076 bp, 23 predicted proteins | sample MGYA00242192_ERZ509159 | MGnify/ENA primary metagenome ERZ509159 (study PRJEB26280, sample SAMEA2338663) | human gut metagenome | biome: human gut; feature: human-associated habitat; material: faeces...
CTTTCCAAGGCATATGTTTAATTCTAATTTAATCCACTTTTTAAAGTGGAGTCAATATTGGAAATTATCAGAACTTCCTGATTTCCAAGTTTACTCAAGAAAGGCAGGCTATACAATGAAAAAAATGAGCAAAGAAGCGGTTGAAAAATTCCATTCATCAGATGACAAAGCAAGTGTATACAGAAACTATGTCAATACCATTCATTCTGTAAAGGGTGCTTCTATGGATGCCGTATTGCTATTTTTATCAGAAAAAAGTACAGGACAGAATATTTCGTTAAGTGATTTGCCAATTGCACCAATTACTGAAATGACAGAAAAGCAAAGGCTAATTTATGTTGCATGCTCTAGAGCTAAACATTTTTTAGCTATTGCTGTTCCTGCTTCCGTTTCCATAGAAAAAATTGAAAAGGTTTTGAATAACACAACATATGAAATTAGACAGTCTGGCTTACAGCTGTCTTTTAAAATGTCTTAACGATTAAGTTATGAACACAAATACTGAATTTGACAAGATTGATTCCTGAAATAAAACGAGCTGGGTGTTTTGTTGTTGTTGTCTTGTTTTGCTACAATGAGGAAAGTCGTGACTGGGTAGAGTTGAAAAGTTTTTCTACGAGAAATAAAATATTGGAGAGCCAAACAGCTCTCCGATATACCTAATGAGCAATGTTTATCAAGTTACATCCCAATGCGGTTTGAATGCGAGCAATGGTTTGAGTCGTGAAGTTATGTCTGCCTGTTAGCCATTTGGAGATTTCTGTGTCTCGCTTGTTGAGTAAGCGGGCAAAATCCTTTTGGATGAGACCCTTGGCTTTCAGAATCTCACTAATGCGCTCGGCAATACCGAAAGACAAATCGAACTCTACCTTTTGCTCGGCAGGTATTGCTGCGAGGCAATCACGGAATAATTTGTTCTGTATCATAATGCTTAAATTTCAAATGCGCTTATAATTCGTTGTCTAGGATTTCCATCATTTCTGCTGCTGTAATTACCTGCGGTTCTTTTGGAAAATGCTTGAGGTTACCGGTAACCAGGAAGGAATCTTCCTTGCTCAGGCAGACTTCATAGAAGACTCGGTCGTCCTCATCTGGCATTTCGCCAGCATAAGGAAAACGGGAAGAATCAATGCCGTATTGCTTAAAAAAGTTCAATAACTCATGGATTCTGATTTCACTTAGATGAAATTTTGACCTATTTAGTACATCAAAGTACTCATCCAAGATTTCTTCATTATACAATGGCTTAATTTTACCACTGAGCATACTATTAATGACCCTTCTTGTTGCTGAAGAAGGGTTCTTGGTTATAAACGAGGACACGATAATGTTCGTATCAATGACTGCATATACCATTGCGTTCTTTTCTTAATCGTCTGACTTCTCTGATTTCTTCATTGATCTCATCAAGTGACATATCAATGTTATTCTCTCTTGCTGTGTCACACATGTATTGAAACGCAGCCTTTGCTTTTGCAGTCACTTCATCTTCTTCTTCATTCTTTGCTTGAATGGAGAATGGAATGCTTTTACTGCGAATTACGGCCTTAACAAAGATGTTGATAGCGGTATTCGCACTCATGCCGAATTGCTCGCAGAGTTTATCAAACTGTGCTTTCTGCTGGTTGTCCATACGGACTGTCATTGCTGTCTGTGCCATAAGCCTAAAATGTTTAATTAATAATCATTCTGACTGCAAATATACATCATTGTGGCGTAAAATGGTGCGACAGTATTAATAATTTAATAAAGATTAATAGTTGAATGAATGATATAACTGCTTTTTTCGCTTTCCTGAGATATTGCCTTGGATATAAGGTTCCTTACCGTTAAAGAAGGCTCCACCTTTCATCTCGGTCTTCTTCTCTTAGGGAAGAAGAGGGAAACCGCCCTTAGTGCTATATTTGCCCCACCTGTCTTCAATAGTCTTTACGACCCTTTCGGTTCCCCTTGTAGGGGACAGAAACCCCTGGGGGAGGGTCCTTAACCCACTCCCAAGCCCTCGCCCTTTCCAAAAGGGCAAGGGATGTAACCGCCCTCCGGTGCTCGGAACCGCTACGCTCTAAGGTTGGCGGACCAAAGCGGTCTTCGCCATGTTATGCGGGATGGGACCGCCTGGGGAATAGCAGTTTATAGTTTACAGTTAATAGTTTATAGTTTACGGTTGATTTCGTGGTTATTTGCTGATAACTTGCAGATTTCTTGTGATTCTCTTGGTGGTTTCGAGGAAAAAGCGTAACTTTGCGGTTAGATATTAATAAAATGAATTATTATGGCACAGGTAGCAACAATGAATCAAGCTCAATTGCAAATCCTCGATATGCTGTCATTTATCAAGACTCCTGAGGCTTTGCGAGATTTGAATAAGGTAATCTCCGATTATTTTGTTCAGATGGCTGATGCTGAATTAGATAGAATGTGGAATGAAGGAACCCTGAATGAAGAACGTATCGAGAGTTTCCGGCATCTCCATGAACGTACTCCATACAATAAACTTTTGCTTTAATTGAGGCAGATAAAGATGACAATAAGTTTGCAGATTGTGCCATTGCTGCAAATGCAAAGTGTATTGTTACAGAAGATGTGTTGAAGCACATAGATTCTACGTCTGAGGATAACTATTATACTCTTCTTCCTGAGTTTTGGGAAGATGAGGAACAATAAAAATGAATTTAATTTATGGGGTGATTGGAACGTATGCACTTTCGAATTGCTCTGGCTCTTCTTTGGCAAAGGAGTAGTTTTTTCGAAAATCACCCCGTCCCTCTTTACCCTTAAAGAGGGCTCCACCTCTCACCCCGACCCTCTCTCCTCAGGAGCGAGGGAGAAAACCGCCCTACTCGGTGCTCGGAACCGCTACGCTATAAGGTTGGCGGACCATCAAAGGTCTTCGCCATGTTGTGCGGGATGGGACCGCCTGGGAATAGCAGTTTATAGTTTACAATTGATTTCGTGGTTATCAAAGCAGATTTTCCTTGAGAATTCTGCTTCCATTGCAGCATTTCATTATATATTTTTCTCTTCATAATTATCTGTTTGTCACGTTATGACGACCTATCTTTGCCCTATTTCTCACGTTTTGATGAGATAACAGTAGGCTATTTCTCACGTTTTGACGATTTTTTATGTTGCAAAGATACAAAAAAAAATGCCTTAAGTTATTCACCTAAGTCTTCTTTTTCATAAAGGCGTAATCAGCAAAGTCTCGCGCACCAGCTACAATTACCTTATAGCTGTTGAGGTAACTGGTTTTGATGGCGGATAGGGCTTTTTCCTTTCTATTTTTTTGCAAAATTAGCTGAATGGTGAGAAAAATAGTTGCTCTGGAGAAAATATTCTCAATCTGTGAAACGAACTTTCATTGCTGCCCCGTAACTTTGCACCAGAATACAGAATCAGGCACAAAGTATATGAGTGTCAATTGTTTTACTTTTAAAATATCAGACAGATGAATACGGCATTAAAGATAAAATTGGAGGAAATGAACAGACGTTTGAATGAGGCTCTTGATACTGATCTCTTCGAAGAATCTGAGTCTGAATTTAATGAATTTCAGGCTGAGGTAGATTCCTTTGAGAGAGAGTTGGAGGAGATATCGGAGTTCAGGCAGGATCATCTGCAGCTTTCTGAGCTGAAGAAGATTGGTGCCATCCAGAAGAAAATCCGGCAGGTAAAGAATGGGTATAATTTTTATGACCCTGAATATGAGAGAAGTGTTATGTTTCCTAATGGTGAGGACGAAGAAGAGGATGATTTCTTCATTTAAAAAAGATGACTGATGGGAAATAGACCTTATTTGAGAACCATATTGGGAGGAACTGACTTCAAAAGTCTTTCCCTCATGGAGAAAATTATATGTATTAATGTAGTGCTATTATGGTTATGCAAACGTCATGTAAGAAAGGTATGGAGCAGATGGACTTGCTCCAAGCCTTCGAGATTATCGTAGACAAGGCCAAGGGTTCTTCACTTGGTGAGAAGTTCTATCAGGAGGCAGACCCATATCTTGGATTTGTTTCTGACAAGTTGTGTATCTCCAAGCGTGCCAGTGCCATCATGGCATTGTTTGCCGACAGGTGTGATGACAATCACATCCAGTTTTCTGACTATACGGATTTTCTGGATTGCAGAATCCTTAGCTTGCTTCGATATTCCAAGGAGACAGAGGAACTTGTTGACAAGGAATATGTCTGCCGGAGTAAGGAGGAAGGTCTTTACTACTGCATCCCCATGGAGGTGATGGAGGCATTTCAGCAGAATCAACGTTATATACCCTCTGATGTGGAGGAGCTTACAGCCAGGGAATTGTTTGACAAGTTCAATGAACTGTTCACAAAATGCCGTCGCAGGAAACTTGACAGGCAAATATTGAAAAAGAAGCTCAGGGCATTGGTTCGCAAGAATGAGAACCTGGCTTTTGTCAAGGCCATGTCTTCATTTGACATAGATGAGGAGGATACAGAATTTCCCCTTTTTCTGTTGTTCTGTACACTCTTTGTCATAGATGGTGATGACGATATCCGCTATCACGACTTGGAATTTCTCTACGAGGAGGGAGAGGCTGCCTGGAGATGGGCAAAGAGAGGCTTGAGCCAAGGTGACCATTTGTTCTTAGTGGAGAAGTTTATCGAGTATACCAATGATGATGGCTTTGTGGACAGGGAGTCCTTCAAGATTACAGACGATGCCAAGAAACTGCTCTTCTCTGAACTCAACCTGTCTTCCATGCGTGGTGTCCGGCCGAAGGGAGGGATGTTGTCATTTGAGGACATCAAACCCAAGCAACTGTTCTACAACAGTAAGGAACGAAAGCAAGTTGATGAGCTGGCAACACTCTTGGAGGAAGAGCACTACCAGAGTATCAGAAATCGTCTGAGGGAAACCAATTTCAGGAGTGGCTTTGCTTGTCTTTTCTATGGCGCGCCTGGTACTGGCAAGACGGAGACTGTTCTTCAGATAGCCAGGAAGACAGGGCGTGACCTGATTCAGGTGAACGTGTCAGAGGTTAAGAGCATGTGGGTTGGCGAGAGCGAAAAGAACATCAAGGGTATCTTCGATGACTATAAGCAGAAGGTGAAGCAATCTGTCAAGGCTCCTATCCTGTTATTCAATGAGGCTGATGCTATCATCGGCAAGCGTCAGGTGGAAGCGGAAAGAGCTGTGGAGAAGATGGAGAACAGTATTCAGAACATCATCCTTCAGGAGATAGAGCAGCTGGATGGTATTCTCATCGCCACAACCAATCTCGCAGAGAACATGGACAAGGCTTTTGAGCGTCGTTTCCTCTATAAAGTGAAATTTGAGAAGCCTGATTTGGCTTGCCGTTCACAGATTTGGCAAGCGATGATACCTTCTTTGGAGGATGCTGATGCTTCTTTCCTTGCTGCCCGCTATGATTTCAGTGGTGGTGAGATTGAGAATATTGCCCGTCATTACACCATTCAGACCATTTTGCATGGTAGCCCGGAGAAGATGGTCAAGTCTCTTACCGAGTTTTGCGAGAGCGAGAGGTTGGAAGGTACCAGGACCAAGAGAAAGATAGGATTCTAATGTATAATTAAAATTAAATATCCCCTATGGAGAAGTATATATTTTTGGATTTCGATGGAGTGCTCAATACTCCTAAAGGTAAGTTTGATCAGAAAGCGATAGGCAAGTTACGCCGCTTGTTGGAAAGATGTGATGCCAAGGTCATCATTTCTTCCACCTGGCGATTGCAAGGCGTGGAGTACATACGGCAATTATGGAAGGAGTATCATTTGCCAGGTGAGGTTACTGACTTGACTCCTTCATGTAATTCCATCACTTTCAGTAGTGCAGACGGTACTAAAGAGTGGCAATGCTTACATGAGGCAAAAGGATTGGAAATCGCAGAATGGTTGAGATTGAATGCCAAGGAGCCTTATCGTTATGTCATTTTAGATGATGAAGAGGATATCCTGTTCAATCAACGTGAACATCTTGTGAAAGTTGATGGTAGCAAAGGTCTTGATAAGGCTGATGTGAGAGTTGCAATTCAAATCTTAAATACCAAAGAGATCAGTCAAATGAAACGTTGGTTTTATGGTGCCCTAAAATTTATTGCGGTCTATATCCTTATGGTGATGCTTTTCATGGCTTATTTTTACTGGTATCCAGAAAAGGAGATAAATAACATGAATCGTCGTGCCCTTATGTACCAAGAGTGTTTGCGTAATCATTTTAATTGGCAAAAATAACAACTTCTACAATAATTTATATGGAATCTCGTTTATAAGGTAAACAATTATAGTTTATAATGTGATGAATGATATAATCAATATTCTAAACCAAGTTCGAATAGTTTCACAAAAAATAAAAGAACAAAGAAAAGAAAAATTTGAGCGTGGTGAAAGCTTTAATATTTTCAATGATTTAGGCTTCATGTCCGATGAAGTCCATCTACACTCTATGTTTTTGGCAAACCTGCTGAATCCAAAAGGAAGTCACGGACAAAGAGGAAAATTCCTTGAGGCATTTTTGAAAATGCTACAAAAATCGTTTCCTGCAATATCTGCAGATAGTTTAGAATTAGACACGGCTGTCGCTTCTGTAGAAGTAGAGAAATATATAGGTAGGCAGACAGATAGTGAAGGCGGCAGAATAGATATTTATCTTACCGATGGCAAGCATAGTATAATCATAGAAAATAAAATCTATGCAGGTGACCAACATCATCAGATGCTAAGATACTGGAATTATGGAATGTCACAAAAAGGAAACGATACGGAAAAATCATTTGTATTGATTTACTTGACATTGGATGGTTGTTCTCCTTCAAAAGACTCTTTGGGTGAAGACTTAAAGGAAAATGATATAGTTTGCCTATCCTATAAGAGTGATATTAGAGGATGGCTTGATCGTTGCGTGGAGTTGGCTTCAAGAACTCCGCTCGTGAGAGAAACTATCAATCAATATATTAGTACTATTGACATATTAACAAATAACGTTATGGAAGATAATAAAGAACTATTAGATATTTTAAGCAAAGAAGAAAATTTAGATGCAATTTATGATATTGCAAACAATAAAAATATTGTTGTAAACAGATTTATAAACGAAGTGTTTATTCCTAAATTAAGAGATTTAGCTGAAAGCAAAGGGTTGACTATGGGAGATAATTGTACAGAGAATTGGATGGAAGAATCGTGGGCAGGAGCATCATTTTATAATCCAAAATGGAAGTATCTTAAACTTGCTTTCGAGTTTGAACATAAAGGCTTAGGTTTTTTAATCTTTGGCTTTCGACCAAAAAATGAAGATGGTGTCAAGCGTGAAGATGTAAAAGACTGGGAAAAAGTTCAAAAAAACTATTCCACAAAAGATGTCAATAATCAAAGTTGGATTTGGAAAGATTTTAATGGAAATCAATATTGGGATAATGCCTCAGGGATAAAAGACTTACTGAACGTAAAACTTTAAATGATTTCTCAAGAATGTTTGACGAAGCTATAGATAGTGTCAAGGGACTGGATATTTAGTCCCTTGACAAAAGAATGTTGATGGGTTGCCTTTCAAAGATACTTACTTGCAAGAATTTTTATTCTTTCCTTCACCTCTTCTCTTAGCCATTGAGGTTCCAACACCTCCACGGTGTCCATGTTAGAGAAAATCTCCTGTTCAAAATCAAACTCTGGTTTCAGGTGATACTCAAAGATGGAGTATTCATCGGTACGCTTCATTTCCTTTTGAGACTCATGGAGGGGAAGATTACGTATGTAGTTGCTCTGGAAGGCATCTACCTTGAGCACCACCTTCTGAACTTCGGAATCCTCGTTATTGATGATTCCGAAGCAATCCTTGAAATATTCGGCCGGTTCCAAATCCTTTGGCATCTTGAAAACTTTGTCTGAGATGATGACATTTTCCATACGGTCAAGGGCATAACAACGAATATCGTCTGTGCCAGGGCTATAGGCAACCACATACCAGCGTTTCTTGAAAGCCTTCACGAAATAAGGATGGATGTCAAACTCATAATACTTCTCGGAATTGTAACTATAGTAAGAGATGAAAATGACATGGTTGTCACGCATGGCCTTGATGATGTCTTCCAGAAAGTTTCTGCCAGAAGGCATATCCTCCAGAAGGACCCGTTCCTTGAGCTTGCGGCTGTTGCCAACCATGGCATGGAGGGAGAAGGCATTGAGCATCCAACTTCGGGTACTTCCTTCCTCGAAGCAGTCGCCATACTCGATATTGTAGCGGTATCCGCTGCCACATTCGATGTTTATCTCAAACAGTTCCTCGATGCTATGGATGTTGTTGATGAAGGTTCTTCGGGAGAGTTCCGTTCCCTCACTGAGGTCAGAGTCCAACCATCTGCTTTGGATTTCCTTCAGGGTGATGCCGCCCCTTTTCTTTGCCCGGTGGATGGTTTCCACGAGCCAGACATATTTGTTTAATTGGTTGATTGCCATATTATCTTGTTTTATTTTGTTTCTCATAATTTTGGTACAAAGATAACGGAAAAGTAGGAAAATATGTTGCACAAGTTGAATTATTTTTGATGTGTGAAGTGATTTTACACCCATTTCTTCTATCTTTGCATTAAAAACTTAGAAAGAAATGATGAATTGTAACAGAAACAGACAAATGGTCAAGCGCCGTATCTATTCCTTTCAAATGGACGGCGAGAGTAGGGCAGAGGCAATCTGTCGTGCCTTCCAGCAGTATACACTTGTAGATTGGGCCCTATATGATAGGGTGTCTTTTCTGATTGTATCTTCTGTGAAGCACCCTTTATTGATGAGAGAACTTTCTCAGCTCATGCCGATAGCGCAGTCATTCAAGGATTCTGCCCAGGTGGAGTTCTTTCAGGAATCTCAGACTGGTGCAGAGCAGAGGCTTCTGCTTGTCATATTGGCGTATAGGGATGGAAATGAATCAACAGAATAATTTGTTTTTGGTGGCGCTGTGTTGGGTAATCATGTTCTTATCTGTAGGTACATTACTTTTGCCTTCCTTATGATGCATTTTGGGTCTTTTTGTATAGTTTTCCATATTTTTTGCGTCTATAAGTGATTTTTTTCTGTTTTTTGTTTGGTGATTCAGAAAATAGTTATACCTTTGGGCAGAGATGAAAATTACGATGATGGCAGCAGGTAGCCGAGCGGTCTTCGGAGCACATATCGTAGGTTCGATTCCTACCGTTATTTTCATTTTTGAGCCCCGAGACTCTAACCTCAGTGCAGGGCTTCATGCCCCGTTTTATGTTTAGATCTTGTCTCGTAATAATGCTACTTTTGTGTTAAGTTTGAGTGGAATGGGAGATAGAAACTGTTAAATCTTGGAAAAACAGACAAAAAACATTAAAATGAGTTGTAAGAGTTATAGTAGTTCTCTGGCAATCCAAGCACAAGCCTCTGCGTCAGCCAGGGCATTATGGTGTTGGGTTAGATCGTACCCGCAATAAGCAGCTACGGTTTGTAGTTGGTGGTTGGGTAGGAGAGATCCCAACTTTCTTCTGGAGGCTCGGCATGTGCAATGGAACTCATAATCGGGATAGTCCATCTGATACATTTGGAACACAGACTTCAGGCATCCCTCGTCAAAAGGAGAGTTGTGAGCCACCAATGGCAATCCCTCAATCTTTGGCTGAATCTCAGCCCATACCTCTGGAAATACCCTGGCGTTCATGGTATCCTCCATGGTAAGTCCATGCACCCTAGTATTCCAATAGGAATAATACTCAGGCTCTGGCTTGATGAGACTGTAGTAGCTATCCACAATCTCACCATCCCTTACTATCACAATGCCCACGGAGCAAACGCTGGTTCGTTGCTGGTTGGCAGTCTCAAAATCTATCGCTGCAAAATTCTTCATGAGTGCAAAGTTACTAATTATATATGTATTATCCAAATTTTTAATATTTATATATCCATACTGGTATGCCCTTTTCCTTGGCAATTTCTATCATGTGCTTGGTTCCATGAGATTTGCCATCCCTGAAATGATTTCTATTGAGTGAGCGTCCAAGTCTCCCAAAGATTCGAAAGTCTCATCAAGCTTTTCTTTCAGAAACTCATAGTTGTCAAAGTCTAGTCCTCCCGCTACAATCACCTTGTAACTATTGAGATACCTTGAGTTTGATGAGAATTGGCTTAAGGTTCATGCCGGAATTTTAGCTACTCTGCTTCAAATCCCAGCTAGAGAGATGGCTATGTTTAAAGAAAGGTTTAAGCTTAACCTATAATATAATGAAGCATCAAACCTATTTACTTCATTATATTATGGGTTATTCTGCAGTCTCTATCATGTCGATGATGGTATAGATTGGCAAGATATCCAATGCAAGTTGGGTATTAAAATGGTAAGAAAGGAGATTATATATGTCACTAAAGAAGATATTCAGATGCCAGGATTGTGGGTACGAGACCGAAGTATATGAGGGACGTGGCTTCATGGGACAGCATATCGAAGCCATGTCTTGTCCTGACTGCAGAAACATAGTACCTCTTGTGGTGGGTGGAGTAATTGGTGATGCTGCACCTAGTTTTAATTCTCTTGTAGGAAGGCTCCACCTTTCATCTCGGTCTTCTTCTCTTAGGAAAGAAGAGGGAAGCCGCCCTTAGTGCTGCTTTTTCTAAAATCACCCCGTCCCTCTTTACCATTAAAGAGGGCTCCACCTCTCATCTCGGTCTTCTCCCCTCAGGGAAGAAGAGGGAAACCGCTCCTCCTCGTCGCTCGGAACCGCTACGCTCTAAGGTTGGCGGACCATCAAAGGTCTCGCCAGATTGTACGGGATGGGACCGCTTGGGAATGAGTGGACCATCAAAGCCCTCGCCATATTTTGCGGGATGGGACCGCCTGGCAGTTGCGGGAGGAGATCTAATGCTGCTTCAAAGCCCTCGCCATGGTTGTGCGGGATGGGACCGCCTGGGGAAAGCTTGCTGAGGTAGGGAACAGCTGTTTATAGTTTATAGTTTACAACTTATATTCGGGGGATTTTGTTGATTTATTGTGAATTTCTTGGTGTTGTAATTTGCTGATAACTTGCAGATTTATTTTGATTTTCTTTGGCGGTTTCAATAAAAAAGCGGAACTTTGCGGCAATAAACTATAAAATGAATAATGACTATGATGGGAATATTACAAGTTGCCTCTTATATATACAAGCGCTATATGGATGATTTTGGCGTTCGTATTGATGAAATGAAGTTGCATAAGCTACTTTATTTCACGCAGCGTGAGTGCTTGATTCAAAAGGGCGAACCTATGTTTGATGCACAATTTGAGGCTTGGAAATATGGTCCTGTCATGGTTCAGATTCGCCAGCATTATAAAAATGATTCTCTCCCAGAATTGATGGATAAAGAGCAGCGTGGCTGTAGGATGAATATAAAAAGAATATAAAAGGAAAAAGCGTGCAAGCCACATCATAGTCGCCTGCACGCTTTTTGTTTTTATCATCTAAATTTCTGATGATTTCCAATCGAACACGATGGTGTTGTCTTCTTTGATATTGAAGCTCATACCTACCTTGATAATTTCCTTGCCGCTCATGGCAAAGGCATCGGCATAATGCTTGCTTTCTATCTGCTCAAGAGCCTCCTGGGCAGTCTTTCCAAACTTCAGCTCCATTACATAGATAGTATCGTCCGTCTCCATGGTTATATCAATTCTCCCCTTTGACGTATGTTGCTCCACTATAATCCTGAAATTCGTGAGCAAGGCAAAGATGATATACATCGTTTGCTGGTAATGCCCTTCGTAATGGGTGTTGTTGCAATAAGGCACAGTCTCCCAAAACGATTTCAGCAATTGTAATGCTTCGTCTATCTTGCGCTGTTTAATAAGCACCGACATCTTGGCGATGGTAGTATTACACATCGCAGTCTTTGAGGTCAGATAATGAGGCAACAAACTTCTGTACAATCCAACTCTTATTTCCTTGTTAGGAATGGCTAGGGTATAGAGCTCCGTTTCTTCATCATAATCCTTGATGGTGATGTAGCCACTCTGATAGAGCAGCGGCATGATGGTGGTCATGGTTTCCGTGGCAGCATCAAAGTCATCCTTTCCGGCTTCCATACTCTCGCCCAGGTTCGCTGGCAGAAAGTTGAAATTGCGCATCATATTGATCAGATAAGTAGGAGTGCCTGATCCAAACCAGTAGGAATCAATCTTCTGCTTGGCAAAGCAGGTTAATAAGCTGAACGGATTATAAACGTCTGGAGAAGGCCATGTAAAATGATAGCCGTCATAATTATCCTTTAACTTAGCTAACGTCTGCTCATACGATAAGTTTAATTTTTCAGCAAGTGCCTCTATGTCATCCCGCATTCCGTTCACCAGTTCATCTTCCGTAATTCCGCAAATGCCGGCATACGGCTCGTCCATACTGATATTGGTGATGTTGTTCAATTCGCTGAAGATACTGAGCTGAGAGAATTTGGTGATGCCTGTGAGGAATACGAAGCGGAGCAATTTCTCGCATCCTTTTAGCGGACTGTAGAAATTGCGCATGGCATTGCGAAGTTCTTCCAGTTTTTCATCCTCGTGCACCACATCAAGCAAAGGGGCATCATATTCGTCAATCAGTATTACCACTTGCTTGCCCGTTTCCCTATAGGCAGTCTGGATAAGTGAGATGAGGCGGACGTTGGCATCAACAGCCGGATTCGTAATGCCCCATTTCTGCTCTTGTTCTGCAAGTTGCTGGTCGAAATATCTTTCCAGCTGGGCTATCTCCATGTGTTTGCCCATGCTCATATCGAAATGCAGCACCGGATAGCTTATCCAATCCTTTTCTAGCTTTTCGATGGCGAGTCCTTTGAAAAGCTCCTTCTTTCCTTCAAAATAGCTCTTCATGGTAGTCAGCAACAGCGACTTTCCGAAACGGCGTGGACGGCTCAGGAAGAAACAAGTACCATCAGTATGTGCCATACGATATACATATTCCGTCTTGTCAATGTAGAACTTATCTTCCACTCTGATTCGTTCGAAAGTTTGTAATCCTATCGGATATAGTTTTCTTGCCATAATTGCTCGCCTTTCTTTTAAGTGATATTCTCTTTGTTGGCAAAGATACGAATAAATGGTGAAACCACCAAATTAAAAACATCTTTTCTTCATTTATGCCCCTTATCTCATTTCCTTATACCTTTTATTTCTTTTCTCCCTTCTCTTATTTCTTTTCTCTCCTCCTTTTATTTCTTTTCAGGCTTCCTCTTATCTCCTTTCTTCCTTCTTGCTGTATTAATAATGGGTTAATCTCGGGAAAAGTCTTGGTTGATTATAGGATAAAATGTTCTTTAACCCTATTGAAATCTCCGTTCATAGACGTTGAACCGCGGTTCAGCGTCTTTGAACGGCGGTTCAACGTCTTTGAACGGACATTCAACGTCTATGAACGGAGATTTTATCTAAGTATAAATGTTTCTTTTCTTAGTTGAAAGAACTGTTTTAGTAGGTTAAAATAGGCTAGGATACCATATGAGTGCAAAGGTACAAAATCAAATCGAATACACAACTTCTAGAACATAAAATATTGGATATTAATAACTTATATAATAATCGTCCAGACTAAACGGGACACTAGTGCAGATTTGAGTGAAGCTAAGAATCAAGAAATCCACAGCTGGCTTGAGTGCCTGCTGTGGATTCTCTGGTTTATATAAAAGTGTAAGATTCTGACTCATTACGGAACGTATATCAGGCGGATTGGCATCGCCTTGTAACGGCCAGTGTTCGAGCCATCATATCCCTGAACGAAACGGGTATTTGTGATAGTCTTTGCCTTATTATAGATATCCAGATAAAGATACCAGAAGCCATATTCTTTACTGCTTTCGCTGAAGCCCTGATAGCCCGACAACAAAGACTGGCTCCATAGATTTGCGTGATATTCATCCTTGAAGCTGTTGCTCTCGTAATATCCGCTGATTGGGATATAGATGTAATCCTTCTGCGAAGACACTGTCGGGATGCGAATACAATTATATAGTTCACCCGTAGATGTACTCAACTGCTTTACTTCGGTTTTATTTGCAATTGCCTCTAGCTCGTTGCCCTTTGGTACTCTAAAATTGCCGATTACATACTTGTTGATATAGTCGTTACTGCTTTTACCATTTGATATCTTGAAATATCCACCTATAGAACCTTTATCATTGGCAATATTGGCAGAACCTGGCGAATAGAAATCGCTGTTGGATGCGCCTAGATTACGGTCTAACATGTAGTATGTCTTTTTATACGTAGTAGTTTTACCATCAACTGATGGTTCATCTACCAGAATCTTCACTACTCCGTAGTAGTACCAACCTATTTTTTTTTCACCCAACTGTTCGTCTCCCAGATTTTTAATTTCTCCAAATACACCAGCATGATAGATCGGGTATTTGATGGTAAACGGATGATCAGCATCTTCAGTATTCTTGATGACAAAACCTTCTTCGTCTATCCATAAATCGTAGTTATTGGTGTTCAATGTAACTTTATAATAGTTATTGCCTTCGTAAACTTCATCCGAATAACTGATTTTGTCAGATTTATTCACGAATTGGTCACCATCTTTCTTTGGTATCAAATAAGAGATAGTATTATCTCCTACGCTGAAGTGCAAGCCCTGGTTTCTGGTCTTTTCCTGATTATTGACCTTATTCTCGCTAGGTTTAACACCATGCATTTTGTCAAGCCAAGCAAAGTAAGCGAAAGGAGTATCACTATCTTTTAACTTAATGAGTACCTGTCGATCATCAGCACGTTTAAAGTCGTAACCTTCCTGATGAATCTTGATGGTTCTTTTCAAGTCACCGGAAGTGATGGTAATCGTACCTTCCCGAGGCTCCTCCGATTTGTTGTTTGCAGTCAATGTGAGGTTGAGAACAAACTTGGTTCCTTTTGGTGCCGATTCATCAGGACTTGTTGGTGTTGTGGTGGACTTGCTATTTTCTGTACATTCAGTTATCCACGATTGCGCCTTGCTGCTGATTTCCGCCTTATAGAGTTTGCCATCTTTTGCATCAACTTCTTTAAGGTTTGTAACCAAAGTGATAGGAACTATGATTGGATCTTTTCCATTTGTAGCTGCAACAGTCTGTGTACCACAAACGCCCAGTTCGTAGTCTTTGCAGGCAATCATATCAACAATCTGTGGGTTATCATCTACCACGGTTACCTTCAGACGATTCTCTGGCTGAGCCTTTAATGCTTCTGCTTCAGTCGCATAGCCCGCATCGTTTACAGAAGTAACCGTCACGATATAGTTGTGGTTACGTACCAATGCATATTGTGCAGTTTTGTTATCATCTGTATAGAGGGCTACTTTATAGAAGCCTTCTGTACCATTATATTTAGCCTTGATAATGATGTCTGCCTTGCCTGCCGAAGTTTCATTTACTGCAACTACAGCAGAACCGCCAGCAATACATTTATCCATCAACTCTGTAGATGGTGCCAAGTTATCATTAGTAGATTCTTTGTAGCCAGCTGGCGCAATAGATCCTTTGCTGGCAGAATGCCATACATGAAGGTCTGTGATTTCGAAACCGCTAACGCTTGTTTTTACTGTAACTTTAGCACATTGACGGGTAAGTGAAATCTTGCTGTCGTTCATCAGGTCGCTAAGTGTTTTTGCACCCCAACAGATTGGCTTTGATAAATCAGGAGTGATATCTACCATCGCGTCAAGATTTGCAACCTGTGCATCTGTCAAGCTAGGAAAGTTGGCAACCAAATGTACCGTTTCTGTACCTTTAGGAAGGTTTGTTTTGATTTTTCTATATCCGTCAATATCGGCTGCGGCAGCCGTATAAGCGGAAGTACAATCCTGCTTTTTCAGAAAAGTACCCGTTGCATCATAGCATACAAGCCACAGAGAAGTAATGCTCTCTGTAGTTTCGCCTCCTGCTCGGGTAGAGATTTCCTGAGGAGTGAAATTAGGCAATTGTATGCTCAGCGTAACTCCCTCGGTAGGGAGTTCGTCCCCACCGAGAGTAATTGCCTCTAAAGAGTCCTTACATGATGCAAGGCTTAAGAGCAATCCTATCCATATCATTAAAGTCTTTATTCTTGTCATCATTATATTTTCTATCTTTACTATTTAGAAACTCCTGACGGTTTGCCTTCATGCCAGCTACCATCGTAATAACCGAATATCTGGTATTGTTTGGTAGCTGCATTGTAGGTGCATGGGTAGCTGTCACCACCGAAGAGCATCTGATCATTGTTTCCACTAATGCTAACCATTATTGCTTTTTCGTATTCGCCCTTAGGTGCTTTGAAACTGAGAATTGTACGTTTCCAACCATTTCCAACATCTTCGCTTTTTTGCTTGAACTTATCAGAGTTACATTCCAAAGTATACGATTGGAATTTATTATTCTTCTTTCCAAAATCGATTTTCCATTTAGTAATATCACTTTTAGTATATATCACATAGTCAACATTTATAATAGTCGGCTTGTCATCATATACTCGATAATATGGAATGCAGGTAGGGTCATAGAGATACCAGCCTTCACGATCTTCGTAGTTGAACAAAGGAATACCTGAGTCCATGGTATGAGGAAAACGGTGTGGAGTACAACCAGTCTTATCATTGCCATGATTCTCGCCAGTACCAAATATAACTAGCGTTTGACCTGGTTTAATTTGCTTTGTTGTACCTTCCGCTTTATTTTGTGCATACTTGCTATTTGCATTAAATGGCATATCTTTATAATACCATCCAGCATTATTTACGTCACCTGTCATTTGGTCACCAGGGAACTTTTCTGAAAATATCCATACATATGCGTCTGAATTAACGGTAGTACTACCAGAAGTATTCTCACCAAGCTGTGTATACATATACATTTTATGTCTACCATTTTGAATACGTTTATTATCTTCATTATTTTCGTCTTTACTTACATCTTTATCAGTCCAACCATCATACCAATTGAAATTATACTTATCATTATAACTGCCGTTTATTCCAGTATATTCTGTTTTTTGTTCAGCAAAAACGACATCTAGATTAGCGGTCCCGTCTTCATTACCATCCCAGTTACATATATTATTGATAGCTCGCATGTAGATACGATAAGGGCCGAACTCCGGTTTTACAGTAACCGTAACTTCTTGTGCCGCTATCTCGTCACCAGAAATCTGATTCAGCGGCTTAAGTGTGAAGTTATAAACGGTAGTCGTCACAGGATTTACGGTTTCCTGTACCTTCATCAGATATTTTCCATCTGGATCAGGAGTATTATCATAACTTATCTCCAGACGAGAAGGTGCATCACCAACTTGTGCTGTTGAACCAGAAGTTTTTTCTGTTAGCGTACCATTGATGTTCTGAAATGCCTTCAAACCACCCAGGTTGGTTTCTACCACAAAGTGTTTCTCTAGAACCTGCTTTCCGTCAGGATCCTTACTCCAATAGATAACTACGTTCTTTGGGCTCACCTTAAAATAAGGAGTAACATCATAATGTACATTAATATACTTCTTGATATTGTTTGCCTGTAAGTAAACTTTAGCAGTTCCTTCTCTCTTCCCTGCAGAGTTCTTTGGAAACTTATCTATTGGTATATTTGGGTTGATGCCAAAGATAATGTTGTTGCCATCTTTTTTTGTTTCGATGATAACCTTCTCATCTTTCTCACCAACAGTCTTGGTGTCAATACAGCCAAACGTTACATCAGGTTCGCTTGAATTATAAGAGATAGTATCTCCCTTTGTAGAAGTCACATTAGCCTCGGCCTTGTTAACCCATAAAGTAGTATGGTAGAAATCGGCATTGATTTCTACTGGCTTCCAATCGTCCACTTTCACATCGCAGTCAAGATCCATATCACCATAGCTCTTCAGCTTACCTGTAATTTCATAATAGGTTCCACGAGGGAATGTAGGCAGAGCATCTGATGCGTTCTGCTTATGTCCCAGCTTGATGGTATATTGATTCTTGTTGCTGTTGTTAACTTTACCGGAAATCTTCAATACAGACTGTTCCTCTGCCTTTGAGATATAACGCTCTGGTAGATAGTAAGTACCTTGAAAAAGCCACTGCTTATCGTTCGTAGGTTTCGGTGTACCCTTATCCTTATAAGCATCAGCGATTTTCACAACATCTTCGTTAGCTACATCTTTGTTAGTTTCAATGATTTCATATTCATCTTTCTGATAATAACATCCTTTGCTTGCGTCGCCTGTAGGAGTACTATTATAAAGAGGTGTATCTATGCCTTTAGCATATTCTGAAGTAACATCTGACTGGGTAAACTTACCATCCCATAATAAATGGGTAGAAGGAGTAAGCTTCTGTGCAGCAATATCTGTTATGCGATAGCTTTTGTTATAAAGATTATCGCTCGCAGTTGGGTCCATAATGAGATTGAGCTTAACCTTTACGCATGTAAACTTCAGGTTAGCTGCCACCTCGGTATATTTCTTACCACTTTTTTCTATTTTTGTATCGATGATATCACCGTTTACATCCTTTGGCTCATAAATCATCGGGATGTTAGTAGAAACAGGCATTCCCGGTTCTGTTCCAACGCCATAACTCAGTACTATTTTTTTGAGATCATTTTCAGTTTTGATAGTCTGACCACTCAACACCTTGTTCATATTGGCAACCACATAGATATGGTAAGTGCCCGGCTCGATGTTGAGCTGATAGTTAGCAACATGCGGCTCTACCATCATTGTAGCCAGTGGGGCAGGGAGCGTCTCTACCAGGAGCTTGCCTTCATTTCCATTTCCTGTAGGAAAAGCATAGAGGGTCAGGTCGTTGATCTGGCATTCATCTACCGTGGCATTATAGGTAGGAAGGCCGGAAGCATCGTCGGCACGGGTGCCGCGGCTGCTGAGCACGGTTGGCACGAGTACATGCAAGTTGCTTTCTGACGAAATGGGAGCGCGCTCGCCTCCAAGTTCGTCAGAGCAACTTACTGTAACCAACAATATAAACCAACTAACTAAACTTAAAATGAAATCTCGTATTTTCATTGTTTCTAATTTTTAAAGTCAAATACTCTTATGAGCTAAATGCCCGGAAGGGGCTCTGACACCTGAAACGATTAGAAATCGACACGCTGGATGCGCTTGCTCCAATCCAGGATGGAAATGCTAAGCTGCACATACTTCCACTGGTTGCCCTGGAGGAAGAAGTCGAGCTTATAGTCGTACTCACGGTCCAGGAATTCCTGTGCTGAATATTGGCGGGCATCGAAGGCGCCACGGCCTTGAGCCAGACAGTCAGCAAGATTGATGCGTGCCACCTCTTCGCCAGTAGTCTTGTTCGTGATGGTGAGGATGGCGTTCTTGTCGTTTTCTGCTGCCGGATGCCAGATGAGTCGGGAGAACATGAGGGCGGCATGAGCGGTGCGCTCCTTTACATTGCCCTCGGTATCCTTAAACTCAGTGGTCCAGGTGTAGTATGGGGTATATGTCAACTCCTCGTCGGGGAGGAGAGAGTTGTCGTAACTGATATCGCCGTTGGCATTGGTTATCTGATAACTGAAGTCATCGGCATTGATGTTGGCAGGCTCGTCGGTCTGATGCAGGCTGATGGTGAGCTGCTTGGTATCACGAACCAGACCGATGGTATGGCGTGTAACCTGCAGGTCTTTTACTTCAACCAGTTCGTTGCTGAGTCCTTGCCAGAGTGTATCGAGCGGTTGGCTCTGGTTGTTCACCTTGCCCTGTTCGCGGTCGAGTCGTGCATGGAGGGCGGTGATGTTGTCACCCTGCTGTGGCAGCGCTATCTGGAATTTGGCACCTGGCTGCGCGAGTGCATCTTCGTATTTCTTTTGGAAGGCGAAGGTTGCGAATCTGTATTTGCCCGGTTCCAGATTGATTCGCATGGCATAGTTAGGGTCCTTGAGCGGCTGTGATGTCGCATCGTTATAGGCATCATGGCGAGCAATGAAGTTGCCCTGCTCGTCGTATACGAATACGCTGAGTCCGCCCACATGATCATTGAACATGTCGGCACGCTGCACGTTGTAGTCGTACTTGAACTGCAAGTCAACACCCATGTCACAAGGAGGCAGGTCGTCGTGCATCAAGTCGTTGCAGCTGCAGAGCATACTGCCCGCCATGATGAATCCCCATCCCATGCATATATTCTTGATCCAACTGTTAAACTTCTTGTTTGCCATGATGCTTATCTGTTTTATGAAAAAGTAAAGTGTATAAATTGATTCTTATTCTTCCGATATAGCCAGCCGCTCCTTAGCGCTAGAGCGGCTGAGCTATATATAATAATGTGAAATGGATTACAAATCGACGCTCTGAGAACGCTTAGCCCAAGAAAGGATCTTTACGCTGACGCTAAGATACTTCTCGTTCTCATCATCTGGCAGAGTTGGGTCTACTGGAGGTACACCAGGGTAGCCAGGACCATAGACGTTGCCAACTGTCAATTCATACCAGTTGTTACGGAGCATACCATAACGGCCAAGATACTGTTTGTTGTTGTCTGCATAGTTTTCACCTGAATTCCATTTGGTTAATACATCACCAAAGTGCTTGACACGAGCGATATAGTATGTTTCTCCCTCAAGATAAGTATTGATACCAACCATCGCTTCTGCACGTCCTGCTCCATCAGTCAAGCCGAGTTTATCATTAATCTCTTTAACGATTTGTGTACCTGTCTTACCACTATAATCTTTATCGGCGACAAGAGCTTTACCAGTATCATCCTTGATATCTGCCGTTGTTATCACATGTGAACCACCTTCAGTCTCGAGATTTGTATAGTCAACTGTACAACCTGAGAGAACTGAAGTTGCTGCTGCATTTACAGCTTTCTCTAAGTCTGCTTTTTTCAGGATAGTTGTCATATTGCCGATGGTGTAGAATGTACCATCTGTCTCCGCAAGGCCATCCTTAGGAGTATATTTTGCCTTGAAGATAACACGGGTTGTCTGACCCTGATACATGTTTGTCAAGTTAAAGGTGTTCTCTAAGCAATATACCGGATTGGTGATGGTGGCGTTGGTGAAGTCTTTATTAATCTCACTTGTAGCAGTGATAAAATTGAATTCTGCCTGTCTATCTGCATCTTTATCTGTTAGCTTAAGATCATTCTTATCATAGTTAGGATCCTTTCCCCAATAAACACGGTTGTTAGTACCTATGAAACGATTGGAAGGATCTGTTTTCCAAATATCGCCAAAATCAGATTTCAAGCCATCAATATTATGAACAGCGTATGTCTTCTTGTTTGTGATATCCAAAGCCCAGTTGCTGAATTTTACTGTACTCTCTGTATCAGTATTTGTTGCCTTGTCCTTAACAGTTATTGTTCCAGGGTCAGCAACTGTCATCTTTGCTACTCCACGCTCTACATAAACTGTTGCGGCACACGTACTAGCATCTTCCTTTGCTTTTGCCTCGCTGGCATATATTTTATCTTTGTCAATAGGAACCAAAGTTGCAGGTGAGGCAGCACTTCCTTTCAACGGAGCATTAGCCATATAGAAGCCATCAGAACCAGCCCAATCAGTAACTGAAAGAGTCAAAATGTTTTTGCTATTCCAATCATTATAACTTTGACCTACAGTAGGCAATTTAACATTTTTATTGTTAAGCAAAATCAAAACACTATAATCATTCTTGGTATCCACATTGGTAAGCTTTGCTGTCAGCTTTTTAGAAGTAGTTGTGATACCATCTTCGGAATCGTCTGTCCATCCATCTATAGGTAATAAAGTTACACTCTCAACAAACTTGTAAGAGCCTTCATCTGAACCATACTTCTGGAAGATAAGGGCAGTTGCGCTTTTTACAGCATACTCTTTTGCTGTGCCTTCATCCATTTCAGCACCACCAGCATCAGCTGCACGAGTTCCCCCTACCGAAGGCAAGTTAATGGTGAAAGTTGCATAACCAACACCTGCTTCGTTAGTACCTGAACCTGGATTTCCCAGATCCTCATTGCTTGAACAGCTTGCTGTCATAGCTGCGATGACAGCCAAGCCAAATAAATGTTTAATCTTCATAATTTTTGAAAGTTAAGCTTGTTTATAATCGTTATTCTCTAATTTTCTGTTATTCCAATTCCTTTATCTGCTTGAAGACATCTCTTACACGCTCTGCCTCTTTCGAGTTGCCTGCCTTGGCAAGATGCTTTTCGGCAGAAGTAAGATCACCTTTCTGCAAATCGGTGCAGGCGGCATTGAGATTCGCAGCCTCATCATCAGGGAAGAGGCGGACAGCAATGTCGAATACCTCGTTAAACTCTGGCGAACCCGGCTCGTAAGTCTGTGCCACCAGGAACATCTCCTGCAGAGAAAGCTGCTGAGGCTTGGTCTTCAATATCTCCTTGGCTTCTTCGATGCTGAACGGACGAACCGTGTAGGTTACCGTATAGTCGCTATGACGGAGACGAGGATAGATATGATCCAGGATGTAGCGGTAACTTGCCGGATGGAGCTTTCTGATCTTCAGGTCCTTATCGTCGGGAGCCAGCGAGGAGTTAGCTATCTCGAGAATTGCTTCCTTATCAGCCAGATGACTAGCCTGAATCTTCTTCTTGAATCCTTCCCAGTCTTCCGGTGTAGCCTGATAAGTAAAGAGCTTGCTGTTTAAGGTGTAGAGGCTGCTCACATATTTACGGAGGGCAGCTGCACGCTCGTTGGCAAGGCGCTTGTTGTTGGCATACGAACCATCAGGCGAAGCAAAACCGTGGATATCAATATCTGTGATTTCAACGTTCTTGTCGTTCTTCACCAGGTCGATGGTAGAAGTAATCTTCTTCAGCTCAGTAGCATTCTCACGGAAGTTGGCAAGGATATTACTCTTGTTAACCACAAAGCTGAGATAAGCTTCACCCTTTTCGGCTCTCACCTTCTTGGCTTCCGCCTTCGGCTGCACGAAGAAATCCTTCGTAATCTTCGGTGTATGGTCGATATCCGCAATCGGCGTATTGTCCTGTTCTATCAGGTTGCCACATCCGCAGAGATCTTCTTTCACCGAGAGTTTGAACTTCTTCATCCATTTCTGATAAGGAACAGACTGGGCGAAGTAAACCTGCTGACTGGTCTTGTTCTTGCGGGTAAGAACCTGTGCCTGCGGATTCTTCTTGCTGTCGGCAAGCCGGCGGTATCTTACAGCCTGGTTTCTACCCTGGATGATGATAGGGTTGAGAGCGATAGAATCAGTTCCTACCATTACCGGTGTGAAAACAATCTGCTGCTCTGATTTCATCTTCAAATCGTTCAGATTCATACGGAAGGCAACGTCCATCCGGTTGCCGTTCTTGCGTGCCAAGACGCTGTCTACCTGAATCTTGCCCCCTGCCAGCTGTTGAGCCTGAGCAGGCATGATGCCCTGAGAAAAGAGTATGCAGAGAGGCGAAATGACCGCATAAAGCTTCATTTTATCCATATTATGATTTCCCTAAATTTTTTTGTATTCTGTCTAGTTATTACGTGTTTATATTGTCAGTTAAAACAACAGTTAAATAAAATTCTTAGAACACGTATATGAGAGATAGTGCGGCTTTTGTAGGGCCCACATAGTTGCGGTGGTCTTTGTCGAGACATTTTTCGCATCGTCCGTAAAGCTTGTAAGGACTGTAGGCATATCCCAAACCGATAGACCCTTCGAAATTGAGGTGCTTATTAAGCAACCACTGATAGCCGTAGGTAAGGCCTCCACCTACATACCAGCCTTCATAGTGCCTGCCCTCCAGAGTTTTCGGCAGGATGCCGAAGGGCATGTCAATGTTTTTAATGTTGTATTCACCGCCTAAGGCATGGATTCCGAAGAAATGGCCTCCAAACTTCTGGCAGGTGTACCATCTGTATTCTGGCATAACATTCCAGAATCTCATCTTCTTGTCGCCCGAGAACTTCCAGGGGTTCAGGGTTCCGAAGAGTTGGAAGGTTGTTTTCTTGCCCGTGCCGATTTCGATGCCGGCGTTGGCAGATGTGGAAGCCCATCCCAGTAAGTTGGTCATCAGAGCGACCTCCTGCGCTCGCGTCGTTGCCGTTGAAAGGATCAGCAGCAGCAACATTGCTGATTTTATGAATGTTTGCTTCATCATATCTTTACTTTTATATTTGGTTTCGTTATATTAAACTTAGCCTTCGTTCGCCAGTTGGTATCTTTTTTCGGCTGCAAATTTAAGAGAAAATCCAATACGAAGCAAGAAAATGTTTCAAAAAGGTTACATTTTTTTTTGTGCAAACGTTTGCACACTTTATGCAACCTGTTTACGCACACACATCATAAAGTACATGATTGATGGCTGCCTTTGGATACAACAAAGTTAACAAGAGAAGAGGCTCTACGCCGTTGGAATGCTTCTAAGGAAAACAAACGTAAAATGGTGGAGAAACTGGAGAACTTGGTTCGCAAAAGCTGTCTGGAACGTACTGGTAAAGAATCTATAGGGGTAGAAGTATGGTAGTAACTGTTAAAATTTGGAAAAACGGACAAAAAGATGCGTAAATACCTTGGAAAAACGGACAAATTATCGTATATTTGCCATGGAAAAGCGGACAAAATACGTTCGTTTAATATTAGAAAAGGGGACAAGGATATGATTAAACGTAAGATAGACAGATATTTAGCTGATTTCTTCGAAGCGAATAAGAAAGCTTTGATGTTGACAGGAGCAAGACAGATAGGAAAAACATATTCTATCCGTCGTTTCGGTCATGAACATTTTGAAAGATTCATAGAAATCAACTTCATCGAAAATCCAGGCTTGGTAAAGGTCTTCAGCAAGGCGAAGAATAGTCAGGACATCTTGTTGCGTCTCTCCACTGTGACCAGCCAGGATTTGGTCAAGGGCAGTACCCTTGTGTTCTTTGATGAAGTGCAGGAATGCCCGGAAATCGTAACTGCCATCAAATTTCTGGTGGAAGAGGGGAGCTATCGCTATGTTTTAAGCGGTAGCCTATTGGGAGTGGAGATCAAGAATCTCCGTTCTGCACCAGTGGGATATATGGATGTGAAAGATATGTATCCTCTTGATTTGGAGGAGTTTGCTACAGCAGTTGGTATCAATGATAGAATTATAGATGCTTTGAGGAAACATTTTACGGAAGGGACTGCTGTAGATGAATTCATCCATGAAAAGATGATGGAGGTATTCCGCCTTTATCTTATAGTAGGTGGAATGCCTGCAGCTGTTGATAAATATCTGGCTACCAATAATCTGCAAGATGTAATGGCAGAGCAGCAGGCTATCATACGTCTCTATAAGCAGGATATAGCGAAATATGACCCTGACCATAAATTGTATATTCAGGAAATCTTTGACAGGATTCCTGCTGAGCTTGATGCCAAGAACAAACGTTTCATATTGAAGAACCTGAATGAAAACATCAAGTTTTCACGTTATCAGAACAGTTTCTTGTGGTTGAAGGATGCCGGTGTAGCTTTGCCGGTATATAATGTTGAGGAGCCTACTGTGCCGTTGATTTTGTCGAGCAGCAGAAACTTATTCAAGCTGTTTATGGCAGACATTGGTCTTTTGGCAAGTCTTTATGCGGATGGCATTCAGCTGAAGATTTTGGATAACGAACCGTCCATCAACTTTGGTTCGGTATATGAGAATGCCGTAGCACAAGAGCTCTGGGCGCACGGTTTCCAGTTGTATTATTATAACAACAAGCGCCAGGGTGAACTGGATTTTGTGATAGAGCAAAATGGTGAGGTGTTGCCGATAGAGGTTAAATCGGGCAAGGATTATGAGCGTCATAAAGCGCTTACGAATGTGGTGAACTCAACAACTTATCAGATTTCTAAAGCCTATGTGCTGTGTAATGATAATGTGAAGAAGGTGGGAAAAATCACTTATCTCCCTATTTACATGCTGATGTTTATCAAGAAGGAGCAGAAACTTCCTACCAAATATTCCATTGATTTAAGCGGACTGGTTTAAAGGAGCTCAGTATTAAAAGAGAGTCCGGTTTTTTACAGACTCTCTTTCATTATATTATGGGTTATTCTGCAGTCTCTATCATGTCGATGATGGTATAGATTGGCAAGATATCCAATGCAAGTTGGGTATTAAAATGGTAAGAAAGGAGATTATATATGTCACTAAAGAAGATATTCAGATGCCAGGATTGTGGGTACGAGACCGAAGTATATGAGGGA
>ENA-ORSK01000946-ORSK01000946.1-human-gut-metagenome-genome-assembly--contig:-NODE-946-length-26024-cov-6.680581_pt1 | contig 26024 bp, 18 predicted proteins | sample MGYA00242192_ERZ509159 | MGnify/ENA primary metagenome ERZ509159 (study PRJEB26280, sample SAMEA2338663) | human gut metagenome | biome: human gut; feature: human-associated habitat; material: faeces...
TGTCGACGGATCAGATGAAGCAAATGTATCGTTTAAGAGTGCCGCGCATGTTTCCAAAAAAGATTTAAAGGTAACCGATGGGATAAAGGCGCGGGAGGATCATGTGGATATGCAGGTGTAGGCGATGTATGTAGTTTACATTGACTAACGGGTATAACAGCTGTTGCCCTGTATGCACCAGTCAAAGTTGAAAATTGCATAAATGGCAGAAATATGTTACCATAAACATAGACTATTGACAGAAGGTATATGGAGTGGAAGCGATGGAAAAACAGGAATTTTGCATGGAAAAATCTCAGATATTTCAGGAGATGATCAGTCGTATTTCAAAATTATCTCAGGACAGTTATTTAATGGTTACTGATATGCAGCATAATTTAACATTTGTTCCAGAAAGTACTGCAGAATTTCTGGGGATTCCATCGGGATGGTGTGAAGATGGATATAAAATAGTGCTGGAAAAGAGCGTACACCCATATGACTGCCCGGAATATACGGAAGAGATGAAAAAACGTCTGCGGGGGATCAATCTGGAGAACGATCTGTACATCCGTATGGGAAAAGACAAAAAGTATGTGATGACGCGGATTATAACGGATATGATTTTAGAGCAGGGCAAAAACAGATATTTTATTGTTCTGCTTCGGAATCAGAATGTGATTCCGGAAATTGATCCGTTGACGGATCTTTATGGTCAGGTCAAATTTGAAAAAGATATTGTGGATTATATTCAGCAGGGACGAAAAGTAGCTGTTTTGGAAATTGAAATTGATCATATGAATGATATCAATATATTGTACGGAACAAATTACAGCGACCGGATTCAAAAGGTTCTTGCATACCGGTTTATTTACATGATGGATGCAGATAAAGCAGTTTATCGTATGGGAAATTCCAATTACGCATTTATTTTGAGGGATGCCAGCCGTGAAGAGGCTGCGGCATTTCTGGAGAAGATTCGTGCGCGGCTGGAGGAAAGTGTCGTCTTGGAAAACAACCATTTTGACTTGAAGATATATGCCAGCGGGATAATTCTTGATCATTATGAGGGAGAAATTTCCACGGTACAGAGTAAGCTGGAATATGTTTTAGGAAAAATGCGTACCAGACGGGATCACAAGTTAATGTTCTTTAATGATCTGGTACAGATCAATGGGGACGTGGATCTGGATCTGATGAAGATAATTCATCAGTCTGTGCTGAACCAATGTGATGGATTTTATGTGGAGTATCAGCCTGTCGTACATGCACAGACAGGAGAGATTGCCGGAGCGGAAGCACTGGTCCGCTGGAAAAAGGAGCCATATGGTATTGTGCCACCGGGAATGTTTATTGACTGGCTGGAAAGCAATCCATGTATGTATGATCTGGGAAATTTTGTTTTGAAACAGGCATTGACGGATGCTGTGGAATTTCGAAAATCAAATCCGGATTTTTTTATTAATGTCAATATGTCCGCAAAACAGCTGGAAAGGAAAACGTTCTGTGGTGTTGTCATGGCATTGTTGAAAGAAACCGGTTTTCCGGCGGGGCAGTTGTGTTTGGAACTGACAGAGCGGTGTAGAAGCATGCCGGTCAGCGTTATGGAAGAAAAACTGTTGTACCTCAAACAACATGGAGTGAGACTTGCAATGGATGATTACGGTACGGGAAGTGCTTCTTCAAGTGTCCTGCTGCAGACCCCGATGGATGAGATAAAGATTGACATGAGTTTTATCCGTGGAATTACGGATAATCAGACCAAACAGGCACTGGTGCGCAGCATGGTTGATTTTGCAAATAAAGCGGATTTAAAGAGCTGCCTGGAAGGGGTAGAGGATGAAAAGCTGCAGAATTATCTGCGTTCCTTTGGAGCCACATGGTTTCAGGGGTATTATTATTCCAGACCGGTTCAGGCAGCTGCAATGCAAAAATTGTTAAACATGGAAAATTGATAATTAGTCGGCGATGAGCAGATCAACGCCGGCTTTTTCATAGATTTCTTTTGTATTTTCGGATAATCCGGAGTCGGTGATTACCAGATTCAGATCATCAATAGAGGCATAGCTGGAGATGGACGAGGTGTCAAATTTGGTGTGGTCAATCAATGCAATTGTTTTAGCAGAAGCCTTGATACACATGCGTTTTAAATCTGCTTCGTAGATACTGAAATCGGTAAGTCCATTTTCAACGGAGAAGCCGCGTGCAGAGACAAATGCAATGTCCGTATGAATTTTCTGTAGCAGATCCACACCGAGGAGACCTTCAATGGAAGAAGAGGCAGAGGTAACGATTCCGCCGGTCAGGATAACGGTGATCCCGGGGATATCCTTCAGAGCCAGTGCAAGGTCAATGCCGTTTGTAATAACGGTAAGTTCTGTAAAGCCGGTCAGTTTCATGCCAAGTGTATAGGCAGTGGAGCTGGCATCTAAAAAGATGCACATGTGATCTTTTACCATGTGGATGGCATTTGCAGCAATTGCCTCTTTTTCTTTTTTATTTTCCAGTGCACGTTCATGAAAGAAATAGGCTTTTCCGGTAAGTTCTTTATTGTCTGCAGAGTTATCGTGGTAGAGTGCGCCTCCATGTGTTTTGGTCAGAAGTTTTTCTTTATCCATCTGGTTTAAATCGGTACGGATGGTTGTGGTGGAAACTCCAAGCATTTCACTGAGTTCATTTGTGGTTGCTTTTCGGTTTTGTTTCAAATATTCCAATATAAGTTTCTGACGTTCTAATTGTAGCATGATGATTTTTTATACTCCTTTATATTTACGAAAACACAGATTTCGAAAGTTTATATATAGGATACTATACATCGGAATTGCATTTTTTGCCAGTGAAAAGTGAAAACAAAAAAAATGGCAAAGACGTGGATGAAAATCAGCAGCTGTGGTATGATAAGAAAAAAGCATAAGGAGGGGTTTTTATGCTAAAAGAGTGGGAAAAATCCGAAAAACCATCGGAGGAGGAAATTAAGGCACGGCTGGAAGCGGTAAAAGAGAAACTGGCACGGCAGCAGCTTTTGATCAAAGAGAAGAAAGTACCGGTTCTTGTTGTGCTTGAAGGCTGGGGAACGGCCGGAAAAGGTTATGCAATCGGCCAGATCATCCAGAATATTGATCCGCGTTTCTTTAAGGTGGTATCGATGCAGAAAAAGACGGAGGATGACAAGAGAAAACCGTTTTTGTACCGGCATTTTGCCAAAATTCCGGAAGCCGGACAGTTTGTATTTCTGGATACGGCATGGATGGATGAGATTACGGAGGAGCGTCTGCACGGAACCATTTCCGAGGATGTATATGCCAACCGGATTGAAAGTGTCCGCCGGTTTGAACGGCAGCTTACAGACAATGGCTATCTGGTCATGAAATTCTTTCTGCATATTTCAAAAAAGGAACAGTCACGGCGTATTGCACAGCTGGAGCATCAGAAGGACACAACATGGCGTGTCAGCAAAAAAGATCTGTGGCAGAATGAACATTATGAGAAATGTATGGATGTATTTTCCGGATATCTGAAAAATACAAATATGCCATCCGCACCCTGGTATATCATTGATGCAAAGTCCAGAAAATGGACAGAAGTACAGATTCTTGAGACGCTTACCCAGGGGATTGAGATTGCTCTGAGTAATCACCAGATGGCGGTTCCGCTTCTGCAGAATGTATTTCCGTTGAAAAAAATGCCGCTTCTTTGTGACATTCCGTTGGACAAGTGTATGGAGGAGGATGTCTATAAAAAGGAATTAAAGCAGCTTCAGCAGAGACTTGGAGAACTGCACAATCGTCTGTATCGTAAGAAAGTGCCGGTCATCATTGCCTATGAAGGGTGGGATGCAGCCGGAAAAGGCGGAAATATTAAGCGGATTACAGGAGCACTTGATCCGCGTGGATATGAGGTTCATCCGATTGCAAGTCCCGAGCCGCATGAGAAAGCAAGACATTATCTGTGGCGTTTCTGGACAAGGCTTCCGCGTACCGGGCATATTGCAATCTTTGACCGAACGTGGTATGGGCGTGTGATGGTCGAACGTCTGGAAGGGTTTTGCAGCGAGAATGACTGGATGCGTGCTTACAATGAAATTAATGAGTTTGAGAAGGAACTGCACGATTGGGGAGCCGTGATCATCAAATTCTGGGTGCAGATCGACAAAGATACGCAGCTTGCCCGCTTTACCGATCGGCAGAATACACCCGAAAAGCAATGGAAGATTACAGAGGAAGACTGGCGCAACCGTGATAAGTGGGATGCGTATGAGGGGGCAGTCAATGAGATGATTCAAAAGACGAGCACTACCTATGCACCGTGGTATATCTTAGAATCCGTAGATAAAAAATATGCACGGATCAAAGCATTAAGGGTCGTGATTGCTGAATTGGAAAAAGTGTTAGACTGACTGGAAAAATAAAAAAGGAATACCCCGGCAAACGGAATTTCCGTTGCCGGGGTATTTTTGCGACTTATGATGAAACATCGCAGAATTATGAATTTGCTTTTTTCAGGTTTTTCTGTGCTGTAGAAAGCATCAGCTTGATACGGTTGAGCTGGTTAACTTCTGATGCACCCGGATCATAATCGATTGCAACGATATTTGCACCCGGATATTCGTGACGAATTTCCTTAATGACACCTTTACCGACGATATGGTTTGGCAGGCAGGCAAATGGCTGCGCACAGACGATGTTGGTTGCTCCCTGTGCAATCAGTTCAAGCATTTCTCCAGTTAAGAACCAGCCTTCGCCAGTCTGGTTACCGCAGGAGACGATATGCTCTGCCTGTTTTGCCAGATCCTGAATATATGCAGTTGGCTCAAAATGTTTACTCTTTGCAAGTTCATCCCTTGCATCCTTGCGCAGCCACTCAAAGAAGCGGATGAGCATATTGTTGATGCGCTTGGATTTTGCGGTAGCTCCAAGATAATCCGCCTTGAAATTCTGATTGTAGCAGCAGTACAGTAAGAAATCGGTCAGATCCGGTACGACTGCCTCCGCACCTTCGGATTCGAGCAGGTCTACAATATAGTTGTTGGCAGCCGGAAGGAACTTGACAAGGATCTCTCCAACCACACCGACACGCGGCTTTTTCTCATCCGTCATTGGCAGATTGTCAAAGTCGCGGATGATCTGACGGCACATTTTGCGATATTTACGGTGGGACAGAATCTTGGTGTTGCCAACAAAGTCAATGACACGTTTTTTCCATTTTTCATGCAATGCGTTGGCAGATCCCGGTATCTTTTCGTATGGGCGCACACGGTAGAGACAGCGCATGAAGATGTCTCCGAATTCCAGGGCATACAGACCATGCTGGATCAGGCTTGGTGTGAGTTTAAATCCCGGATTTTTCTCCAGACCGACCATGTTGATGGAGATGACCGGAATATCCGGGTGGCCGGCTTTGGTCAGTGCGCGGCGGATAAATCCAATGTAGTTGGTTGCACGACAGCCACCACCGGTCTGTGAGATCAGGATTGCTGTTTTGCTCAGGTCATATTTGCCGGACATTACCGCACTCATAATCTGTCCGATGACAATCAGGGACGGATAACATGCATCGTTATTTACATACTTTAAACCGACATCGACACATTCTCTGGCCGGAATATCCGGGATGACCAGATTGTAGCCTGCGGCACGGAATGCCGGAACGAGAAGTTCAAAATGGATCGGTGACATCTGTGGACAGATGATGGTGTAATCTTTACGCATTTCCTCGGTAAAGATAACGCGCTCGTAATTTGCCGGCTTGATTTCGCGTTTTTCATGTTTTTTCTCTTTGACACGAATTGCAGCCAGAAGCGAACGGATACGGATACGGGCAGCACCGAGGTTGTTGACTTCATCAATCTTTAAGCATGTATAAATTTTTCCGGAATTGGTCAGAATATCGCTGACACAGTCGGTTGTTACGGCATCCAGTCCGCAGCCGAAGGAGTTCAGCTGGATGAGATCCAGATCATCCCTGGTCTTAACGTAGTTTGCGGCGGAGTACAGCCGGCTGTGGTACATCCACTGATCCATGACAATAAGCGGGCGTTCCAGATTCCCCAGATGGGAAATGGAATCTTCTGTCAGTACACACATACCGTAGGAAGTAATCATTTCCGGAATACCGTGATTGATTTCCGGATCAACATGGTATGGACGACCGGCCAGCACGATACCGCGGCGATGGTGTTCTTCCATATATTTCAATACTTCTTCGCCCTTCTTTTGCATCTCCAGACGGGTCATGGCAAGTTCTTTCCAGCCTTCGGATACGGCATCACGTACTTCGGCTTCCGGAATATGGAATTCTTTCTTAAAACAGTCTACGAGCTGTTTGGAAAGGACTTCTTCGTTTGTAAACGCCATGAACGGGTTTAAGAACCGCATCTGTCCACTCGTAATTTCCTCAACATTGTTTTTAATGTTTTCGGAATAAGAAGTTACGATCGGGCAGTTGTAGTGGTTGTTTGCATCCGGAAACTCGTTGCGCTCGTAAGGAATCGCCGGATAGAAAATAAAATCTACATTCTGGTGGATCAGCCAGGAAATATGACCGTGCGCCAGTTTCGCCGGGTAGCATTCGGATTCGCTTGGAATAGAATCAATGCCGAGTTCGTAGATTTTTCGTGTGGACTGCGGAGAGAGAACCACACGGAAACCGAGCTTCTTAAAGAACGTTGCCCAGAACGGATAGTTCTCATACATGTTCAGTACACGCGGAAGTCCGACGGTCCCGCGGGTTGCTTCGGCTTCTGACAGAGGTTCATAAGCAAAAATACGTTTGTTCTTATATTCGAAGAGGTTTGGAATATTCTCTTTGTTTTTTTCTTTTCCAAGTCCGCGCTCACAGCGGTTTCCGGTAATATACTGACGGTTGTCTGAAAACTTATTGATCGTCAGCAGACAGTGGTTTGTACATCCCTGGCAGCGTGCAAGCTTGGTAGTGTAGGACAGTTTATTGATCTGTTCAATGGACAGCATCGTCGTCTGATAGCCGGCTTCGTGACGTTCGCGGGCAATCAGTGCGGCACCGAAAGCACCCATGATTCCGGCAATGTCCGGACGGGTTGCGTGGACACCGGCAATTTTTTCAAAACTGCGCAGAACGGCGTCATTGTAGAAAGTACCACCCTGAACAACAATATTTTCTCCCAGATCTTTGGCATCGGACAGTTTGATCACCTTAAATAATGCGTTTTTGATTACAGAGTAGGCAAGTCCGGCAGAGATATCGGCAACGGAGGCGCCTTCCTTTTGTGCCTGTTTTACCTTTGAGTTCATAAATACGGTACAGCGGGTACCAAGATCAATCGGATGTTTGGCAAACAGTGCTTCTTTGGCGAAATCCTGCACCGTGAAGTTTAAGGATTTTGCAAAAGTTTCAATGAAAGAACCGCAGCCGGAAGAACATGCTTCGTTTAACTGAACCGAATCTACGGTCTGGTTCTTGATCTTGATGCATTTCATGTCCTGACCGCCGATGTCTAAAATACAGTCAACTTTTGGATCAAAGAAAGCGGCGGCATAGTAATGGGCGACGGTTTCTACCTCGCCGTCATCAAGCATCAATGCAGCTTTCAAAAGAGCTTCCCCGTATCCGGTGGAGCAGGAGTGTACAATGTGCGCACTCTCCGGAAGCAGACGGTAAATTTCCTGAATGGAACGGATGGCAGTTGCAAGCGGGCTTCCGTTATTGTTGTCATAGAATGAATACAGAAGTTTTCCGTCCTCGCTGACAAGTGCGATCTTTGTTGTCGTGGAACCTGCGTCAATACCGAGATAGCAGTTTCCGGAATAGTTTTTCAGGTCACCGGTTTCTACATGATTGTTTCCGTGCCGGCTGGTAAAAGCATCGTAATCTTCCTGGCTGGCAAACAGCGGGTCCAGACGGGCAACTTCAAACTCCAGCTTAATGCCGGTGGAAAGACGCTGCTGCAGAGATCCTAAAGTGGTCTCTACGTCTTCTTTATAATTTAATGCGGAACCGATCGCTGCAAACAGATGCGAATTTTCCGGTGTAATTGCGTGCTCATCATCGAGATTTAACGTGCGGATAAACGCTGCTTTCAGTTCGGATAAAAAGTGCAGAGGACCACCGAGAAATGCTACATGTCCGCGGATCGGTTTACCACAGGCAAGTCCACTGATCGTCTGATTGACAACCGCCTGGAAAATAGAGGCAGACAGATCTTCGCGAGTTGCACCCTCATTGATGAGCGGCTGGATATCTGTCTTGGCAAATACACCACAGCGCGCTGCAATCGGATAGATTGCTTTATAATTTTTGGCATATTCATTTAATCCGGAAGCATCGGTCTGGATCAGGGATGCCATCTGATCAATGAACGAACCTGTACCGCCGGCACAGATACCGTTCATACGCTGTTCGACATTGCCGCCTTCAAAATAGATGATCTTGGCATCTTCTCCGCCGAGCTCGATTGCAACATCGGTCTGTGGCGCATAATGAGTGAGAGCAGTGGATACTGCAATAACCTCCTGCGTAAACGGAACCTCCAGATGCTTTGCAAGGGTCAGTCCGCCTGATCCGGTAATAACAGGAGAAACAGAAAGATCCCCCAGTTCGTTGGATGCTTTGGCAATTAAGGACGCCAGTGTCTCCTGAATATTTGCAAAATGACGCTCGTAATCGGAAAACAGGATGTTGTCCTGTGAGTCGAGGATTGCAATTTTGACGGTGGTGGAACCGATATCAATTCCAAGTTTATGTAACTGCTTGTCACTCATAAATGTAACCTCCATGTGTAAGTAACTAAACTTATTATAAATAAGTATGATTTCAAAACAAAACCTAAAACATTATACGACAAGAATTGACAAAAGACAACGACTGAAAACATAAAGATTTTATAAAATGTTGGAAAGAACGTGCCGCTGCGTTGACAAGAGGGATTTGAAAACCGTATAATTGGTTGACAGAAAGGTCAGAAGTGACCGTAACCATACATACACTATTCTATGTAGACAGGAGACAGATTTATGAACTGGATGGATAAACTGGAACGCAAATGGGGACGACATGCGGTCGCCAATCTGAGCAGATATTTTGTACTTGCGCAGGTGATTGGATACGTGGTACAGCTGACGGCACCCGGACTCATGAGTTATATGAATTTTGATATGGGCAGTATTCTGCACGGACAGATCTGGAGAATTGTGACATGGATTTTTACACCGACGGCATCGCTGGATGTTTTTGGAATCTTATTTCTGTTCTGTGTGCTTATGTGGGGCAGTTCGCTGGAATCCATGCTTGGAACATTCCGCATGAATGTATTTTTGTGGGGAAGTGTGATTTTGTGTGACATTGTGGGCGCGATCGTATATGTTGTTACGCGGATTCTGCTGGGATATGGTTTTTCTCCGTATCTGTCCACGTATTATATTCTGATGTCCATGCTGCTGGCGCTGGCCATGTGCATGCCGGAGGGAGAGGTACGCCTGTATTTTGTCCTTCCGATCAGGATGAAATGGATGTTAATTTTTGAACTGGTATATCTGGGATATCAGGTGGTTCGTATATTCTCGATCGGAATTGCAAGTTATGGAACCGGAATGGGAATTCTCGTGGGTGTTTTAAACTGCGTACAGATTGTGGTTCCGGTACTCAATATGTTCTGGTTTTTCCATGCCATGAAGACCCGTTTGTCCGGAAAACAAAAGAAACGCCAGAAAGAATTCCGGGCACAGTTCAGTCAGCCTCGTCCGGGGTCCGGCATTGCACGTCACAAATGTGCCATCTGTGGTAGAACCGAGCTGACAAATCCGGAATTACAGTTCCGTTATTGCAGCAAATGCGTGGGAAATCGTGAATACTGTCAGGATCATCTGTTTACCCACCAGCATGTAAAATAAAATTTAGTGAGTGGAAAAGAAAAAATCATGAAGAAAAAGTTTTTAAGTGTTTTGCTTATCGTTGCGGTTCTGATAGGAATGGCAGGTGTCAGCGGAACACAGACAGAATCAGGAGAACAGAAAGCAGACAAAGAACAAAAGCAGCAGGAAAACGAACAGACTGCGGAAACGAAAGTGGAAATTCCACCGGAAAATGAGGAAGAACAAAAGGGATGGATCGGTGTTATCTTAAACGGAGATGAGACAGAAGCCTATACACTGGCACATATTGACGGAATCCGGGCGGCAGCAGAAAATGTCAGTCTTCCGGAGCAGGATATCATCTGGAAAGAGCGTGTCGGTGCGAATGATGGCTGCAAAAGTGCGGTAAAGGATCTTATCAGACAGGGATGTGAGATTATTATTGCAAACAGCGCCATCTATGAAGAAGCAATAAAAAGTGAAGCAGAAAAGAATCCGGAAGTTGATTTTGTAGTTATCAACGATTCAAAGACACAGAGTACGGTAACGGAAGACGGAACAGAACTCACAAATCTTTACAATGTACATATGGATACCTACGAAGCTTCTTATGTGGCAGGAGTCACGGCCGGAATGAAAGTAGCAAAGCTGAAGGAAAAGAAAAAGATTCCCGCAAAGAGTTTTGACGAAAAGAAAAATGTAAAACTGGGATATGTGGCGGCAGAGGCAAACGATGATGCACATGCAGATATTAATGCCTATTACCTGGGAGTAAAGGCCGTCTGTAAAAAGGTTGTTTTACAGGTAGAATACATAGATGCCTGGAATAACAGTGATGCGGAGGCAACCGCAGCCGGAGATCTGATCCGGAGCGGGTGTGTGGTTCTTGCATCCAATACCGATCTGGATGCTGTTATGCAGATGGCTGAAAATGCAAAAGAAAGCGGAAAATGCGTATACGCGGTTGGAAGAAACTCTGATATGCGTCAGATGGCAGGAAAGGCCGCGCTGACTTCGGTTGTCAGTGTGTGGTCGGTTTATTATACAGAGCTGTTTGATGCAAAGCTGAATGGCCGCTATATGGAACAGAACTGGAATGGCGGATATGCACAGGGAGCGGTTACAATTTCTACACTGGGAAAAAGTGCATCATCCGGAACCAGTGACAGAGTGAAAAAAACGGAAGAAAAAATAAAAAACGGGAAGAAACAGATTGCATATTTTTCAACACGTGCGCTGGACGGAATTCTGGAATCCGAAAAAGGACAGGAGCAATAGCGTACACAGGCGCGTTTTGGTTGACAAATATCGGGAATATCCCTATAATTATTCTTATTTGAGGAGTGCTGGAGGAATAGACATATGGAAAATGAAGCGGTTTCCAAGAATTTTATTGAACAGATTATTGAAAAGGACCTGGCAGAGGGACATTGTGAAACGGTAAAAACCCGTTTTCCACCGGAGCCAAACGGATATCTGCATATCGGACATGCAAAGTCCATTCTTTTAAATTCAGGGTTAGCAAAAAAGTACGGAGGAGAATTCAATCTCCGCTTTGATGATACAAATCCGACAAAAGAGAAACTTGAGTTTGTAGAGTCTATTAAGGAAGACGTAAAATGGCTTGGAGCAGATTGGGGAGATCGTCTCTTCTTTGCATCAAATTACTTCGATCAGATGTATGAAGCAGCGATTAAACTGATTAAAAAGGGAAAAGCATATGTATCCGATCTGTCTGCAGACGAAATCCGTGAGTATCGCGGTACTCTGACAGAGCCGGGAAAAGAAGACCCATATGCCAAAAGAAGCGTAGAGGAAAATCTTGCGCTGTTTGAAGAAATGAAGGAAGGAAAATGTGAGGATGGAAGTCGTGTACTTCGTGCACGGATTGATATGACTTCTTCCAATATCAATATGAGAGATCCGATCCTTTATCGTGTGGCACATATGACACATCACAATACCGGGGACAAGTGGTGTATTTATCCGATGTACGATTTTGCACATCCGATTGAGGATGCAATCGAGGGAATAACCCATTCCATCTGTACTCTGGAGTTCGAGGATCACAGACCGTTGTATGACTGGGTTGTGACAGAACTTGGATATAAGACCAGTCCGGAAGGGACTCCGAAGCAGATCGAGTTTGCAAAACTGTATCTGACAAATGTTGTAACCGGAAAACGTTATATCAAGCGTCTGGTTGAGGAGAAGATTGTAGATGGATGGGATGATCCACGTCTGGTTTCCATTGCAGCGCTGCGCCGCAGAGGATATACACCGGAATCCATTCAGAAATTTATCGAACTTGGAGGTATTTCCAAGGCAAACAGTTCTACGGATTATGCAATGCTTGAGTACTGCATCCGTGAGGATCTGAAGATGAAACGTCCACGTATGATGGCAGTTTTAGATCCGGTAAAGGTTGTCATTGACAATTATCCGCAGGGCCAGACGGAGGAACTTCCGGTGGACAATAATCTGGAAAATCCGGAACTCGGAAAGAGAACCGTTCCGTTTACCAGGGAAATTTATATTGAACGGGATGATTTTATGGAAGAACCGCCGAAGAAATATTTCCGTATGTTCCCGGGAAATGAAGTACGTCTCATGAATGCATATTTCGTGAAATGTGTCGGATTTGAAAAGGATGAGAGCGGGAAAGTTACGGTTATCCACTGCACATATGACCCGGCATCAAAAGGCGGAAACAGCCCGGATGGAAGAAAAGTAAAGGGAACCATTCACTGGGTATCGGCAGAACACGGAAAGAAAGTAACGGTTCGCTTATATGAGAACCTCATTAATGAAGAACTTGGCGTATATAATGAAGACGGAAGTCTGAATCTGAATCCGAATTCCCTGACTGTCCTGACAGAGAGCATTGTAGAGCCGGCATTGTTAGAGGCAAAACCATATGAGAGTTTTCAGTTTGTAAGAGAAGGATTTTTCTGCGCAGATTATAAGGATTCAAAGCCGGGAGCGCCTGTATTTAACAGAATTGTTTCTTTGAAGAGTTCTTTTAAGCTGCCGAAAAAATAAAGAATAGACAAAAAGAGGCGTAGAATGAATTTATTATCGGGATTGGAAAAATTTGGTCTGGATCAGATGGATACAGACCACCTCTTTGAAGAGGAAAAAAGTGATACACCTGCACGGAAAGCACCGGAACCGGTGCCAAAAAAAGAACCGGTTCACAGCGAAACTGAGTTCTTACTGGATAAATCCATCCGTTGTCCGGTATGTGATAATGTTTTCCGTACAAGAATGGTAAAAACTGGACGGGTAAAGCGCATGGAACCGGATTTTGATCTACGTCCGCGTTTTCAGTACATTGATACAAATAAATATGATGTATCGTCCTGCCCACAGTGCGGATATACGGCGATGAACCGCTATTTTACCCATTTGTCTACCGGTCAGGTCAAGATGATTGAAGAAGGGGTATGCCATAAGTTCAAAGGGCAGAAGCAGCCAAAAGAAGAACCGATGGAGCCGTATTCTTACGAAAAAGCCATTGAGCGGTATAAACTGGCTTTATATAATACACTGGTGAAAAAGGGAAAGAACAGTGAAAAGGCATATGAGTGCCTAAAGATATCCTGGCTGTACCGCGGCTGGATTGAGGAGCTTTCCAAGGCAAAAAAGAAAGATGAAAAAACACTTGCCGAATGCCGGAAAGAAGAAGCCACGTATTATGAACAGGCATATGAGGGATTTTTAAAAGCGATTGCATCCGAAAATTTCCCAATGTGCGGAATGGAAGAAAGTACCGTAAACCTGTTGATGGCGAATATAGCTTATAAACTTGGAAAGGTGGACATTGCATCCAGATTCATTTCCATGATTCTGACTTCACAGGCAGCTTCCCGAGTGGCAAAAGACCGAGCGATGCTTTTAAAAGAAGAGATTATTGCAAAACTGCACGGCAAAGGATAATCTATGGCTGGAAAATTTTATGCGGTAAAAAAGGGAAAAGTTCCGGGAATTTATACCTCATGGGATGCATGTAAAAGTATGGTGCATGGATTTCCGGGAGCTGTCTATAAAGGGTTTGCGACACGCGCAGAAGCGGAACAGTTTCTGGAAGAAAAAAAAGAGGAACAAAAGGAACCGGAAAATTATGCGTTTGTCGACGGTTCGTTTAACAGTGCTACTTCCGTCTATGGATATGGCGGATTTCTCGTGACAAAGGGAGAACGTCACGTGATCAGCGGAAGCGGCAATGATCCCCAGATGGCATCGATGCGCAATGTGGCAGGAGAGGTGTTAGGCAGCATGGCTGCAGTAAAAGAAGCTGTTGCCATGGGACTTACCGACTTAACCATTTATTATGACTATATGGGAATAGAGATGTGGGCAACCGGAGCCTGGAAGCGGAACAAACAGGGAACGATTGCCTATTATGATTTTATACAGTCCGTGAATGATAAAATTTCCCTTCATTTTGTGAAAGTGAAAGGACATTCCGGGGTAGAAGGAAATGAAGAGGCGGACCGGTTGGCAAGACTTGCTGCCGGGGTAGATTAGACAGACAGGGGTGACAAAGTGAGCGTATTTAATGTAGAACTGAAAAAAGTGGTGGATGACAGTTACGATATTGAGATGGGGTATCGTCTGGAGGATCAACTGGTAGAGGATTTAGAGACCGGTCTTCTGGGAAAAATCAGGAAGTTTGCCGTGATCACGGATTCCAATGTACTGGATCTGTATGCAAAACCAATCAGTGAAAAGCTGAGCAAGGCTGGATTTAAAGTGGAACTGTTCGTATTTCCCGCAGGAGAAAAAAGTAAGACCAGACAGACGAAGGCGAAGATTGAAGATGCCATGCTGGAAAAAGGGTTCCGCAGAGATTGTGCTGTGATTGCAATCGGCGGAGGTGTTGTTACGGATCTGGCAGGATTTCTGGCAGGAACATATGGCAGAGGCGTACCGTTTATCAATTATGCGACCACACTTCTGGCTGCTGCAGATGCATCTGTGGGCGGAAAGACTGCCGTTGATACACCGCTTGCAACGAATCTGATTGGACTTTTCAATCAGCCGCGCAAGGTCTACATTGATATTGCCGCATGGAAAACCCTTCCGAAACGTCAGATGGCAAGCGGCATGGCAGAGACCATCAAGCATGCATGTCTGGCGAGCCGTGAAATGTTTGAGTTTATCGAGGAAAACTTGGATGATATTATGAGTTTCCAGAAGTTTGCCTGCGAATATATCGCAGAGAACAACTGCAAGATCAAGTATGATGTTGTTATGAAAGACGAGAGAGAAAGCGGACTGCGCGAAGTCCTGAATTTAGGACACACGGTGGGACGCGCCATTGAAACTGTCAGTGACTACCGGCTCCTGCACGGCGAGGCACTTTCCATCGGAATGGCGGCTATGGTACTGCTTTCGGCACGCCTTGGCTATATGTCAGAGGAAGAGGCAGAGCGTGTGACTAAGCTGTATGAGCGTGTGGGACTTCCGACAAGAATTCCGGATTATATTGATCGTGAGGCTCTGGTTAAGAAGCTTTATACCGACAAAAAGGTGCGTGACGGAAAGTTACGCTTTGTGATCGAAAAAGGCATTGGCGATGTAGTGGAGTTTGCGCCGAATGTGTATGCCAAGCCGATCGAGGAGAGTCTGGCAAGAGAGATTATTATGGAACTGTAAAAGTTATACGAGGACGATGGGCTGTCGGTATTCGTTTGGTAATTCGGTCTGTATCTGCATGGAAGATGTAGTGCGGTACAGATCAGCACAGACTACATCGTGTAAAAAACGTTTGTATGCAATTCCATGAAGGATAGAAGAAGCATCTGCAACTTTGGTAATCAAAGGAACGGATGCTTCTTTTTTGATGGCAGAAAGAAGCACAGAGGAATCCCTGCGGAAACCAAGCACACGCAGATATGGAATGCCATCCGGCTGCCAGAGCGCAGCATAATCGTCCTGCCGGATGTTGAGCAGGATGTGGAGCAGTGCACGGCAGATGCGTGTGTATGTTGTATTTTTGCTTTTTAAGAGATCGGCAAACTGCGAAAAGCTTAAAAAATGTTCAAGCTGCTGTGTGATCCGGTGGGACAGATCCTTGCCACAGTCTGCAAAGCCAGCATAGCCTCCGTCGTACAGTGCCCATAACCGGGTGTAGAGAGCCTGAGAAAAAGCATCCGTGTCCAGAAGAAGGTTCTGCTGTGCCAAAGTGGCAAGGAGGGAGGCGGAAGTATCGGGAAGCATCTGCGAAAGTTCGAAATCAAAGCTGCCTGTACTTATGAACATGGAATGGTTGTGGTTACCATCATTTTCAGATGGCACAAGCAGTGCGTTTCTTATGGCAGTTGCAGAGGCGTAGGTTACGCCTGTTTTTGTGCTGTGATAGCCTTCCCCGATACGTTGGACCGGCATACTGGAAAAAGTTCTGTCATGTACGCTGTTTATGGAATTCCAGCGGGCGATTGCTTTTTCGTATTCTAAGGCCAGAATATTGTTCGGAGATGCCAGAAAAGAAGAAACCGCATCAGAAGAAAAGGAAGGCAGCAGGGAACACAGTGCGTGGCTTCGTGCGACAGGAAACGGATTTCCCTGCTTCATGTTATAAGAAACCAGCATCTGATAGTCCGAAGCATTTTTGGAAAGAACTTCGACAATTGCCTGCATAAGTTCTTTTTCCGGAGTTTCACAGCCATAGCAGAGCGTGTCAACGACGCCTGTTTTTCCGAGAAGCTGTACGCCTCCGGCAGCAAAATATTCCGCGGAAGCGGTCGCCCATACAGCCGGAAGTTCGAGTACCAGATCGGCACCGCCGAGAAGTGCCATGCGGGTGCGCGTGTATTTGTCGGCAATGGCAGGAACACCGCGCTGTAAGAAATCTCCGCTCATGGCAACGATCACAAAATCTGCTCCTGTAAGGTGGCGTACGGTTTCAATCTGATATTGGTGTCCGTTGTGAAACGGATTGTATTCGGCGATAATTCCTGCTGTTTTCACGTTTGCCTCCTGTTCGGTCGTTTCTTCTGTCTGTTTTTCTGTTAAAATATTAACACAGCTTTTCGAGGATTTCCACTTGTATAAGAAGGAAAATGTGTTTATAATGGAAAAAGATTGTGGATTTCCACAAAATGAATAAGGACAAGGGAGAATTCAAATGAACGTATTAGTAATCAACTGCGGAAGCTCTTCCCTGAAGTACCAGCTGATCAACTCTGATTCAGAAGAGGTACTTGCCAAGGGCTTATGCGAAAGAATCGGAATTGACGGAAGACTGGTATACCAGAAAGAGGGAATGGATAAGGAGATCACGGAAGCTCCGATGCCAACCCACAAAGAGGCCATTCAGATGGTTCTTGATGCACTGCATAATCCAAAGAGTGGAGCAGTAAAGGATCTGAGCGAAATCGACGCAGTTGGACATCGTGTTGTACACGGTGGAGAGAAGTTTGCAAAGTCGGTGGTACTGACAGAAGAAGTGCTTGCAAAGGTAGAAGAGTGTAATGAACTTGCACCGTTACATAACCCGGCAAACCTGATCGGTATCCGTGCGTGTCAGGATCTTATGCCAAATGTACCGATGGTTGGTGTATTTGATACGGCGTTCCATCAGACAATGCCAAGAAAGGCATTCCTGTACGGACTTCCATATGAATATTATGAGAAATATAAAGTAAGAAGATACGGATTCCACGGAACCAGCCACAGTTTTGTATCCAAAGCATGTGCAGAGTATCTGAAACTGGATCTGAAAAACAGCAAGATTATTGTAGCGCATCTTGGAAACGGAGCATCTGTCAGTGCTGTATTAAATGGAGAATGTGTGGATACTTCCATGGGTCTGACTCCACTGGAGGGACTGGTTATGGGAACCCGTTCCGGAGATATTGATCCGGCAATCATGGAATTTATCGCAAAGAAAGAGAACCTCGACATCGATGGTGTCATGAATGTGTTAAATAAAAAATCCGGTGTTGAAGGATTATCCGGTGTATCCAGTGATTTCCGCGATCTGGAAGCTGCTTATAATGAAGGAAATCCACGCGCCATTGATGCCTGTGAGGTATTTGCTTACCGTGTGGCAAAATACATCGGTGCATATGTTGCAGCAATGAATGGTGTGGATGCGATCGCATTTACTGCAGGTATCGGAGAGAATACTTCTTTCATTCGTGAAAAGATCGTTTCTTATCTGGGATATCTGGGAATCAAGCTTGATAAGAAGACAAACGATGTGCGTGGCGTGGAGGAAATTATTTCCACACCGGATTCAAAAGTTACCGTATGTGTCATTCCGACCAACGAGGAGCTTGCAATCTGTCGTGAGACCGTAGCACTGGTAAAATAAATGTTGATAAATTTGTTGATAATTTGTAAAAATTAGTTGACAAAGCAGGACACCCTATGTATAATTGTTTAGGTGTGAATAGGAGAATAGTGTGAAAATTGATCTTTCAATCATTACAAAATCCATAAACAAGGAATTGACACAGGAGGCGGACATCTCGCTCACTTCCTTTCGTTCCCGCTTGGGAGATTTTCCTATTGTTCGCAAAGCACCGGTGACATTGCAGATTCGTAATGAGGAGAATGCAGCGGTATTCGTTAAGGGTACGGTTGATATTGATGTGATGATTCCGTGTGCGCGGTGTCTTGAAGAAGTTCGGACGCCGATCCGTTTTGACATAGATAAGAAACTCACTGTTCGGGAAGAGGGGCTTGTCGATGAAGAGATGGAGGAACCGGATTACCTGATTGGGTTTGAACTGGATGTAGATAAACTTGTCTACGCCGAGATTTTGGTGAACTGGCCAATGAGAGTTCTGTGCAAGGACGATTGCAAAGGAATTTGTAAAGTCTGCGGGATGAACTTGAATAAGGGAGCCTGCAGTTGCCAGAGAACAGAGCTTGATCCAAGAATGGCAGCAATCCAAGATATATTTAACAGGTTTAAGGAGGTGTAAACAAATGTCAATTTGTCCAAAGAATAAATCTTCTAAGGGAAGAAGAGATAAGAGAAGAGCAAACTGGAAAATGTCTGCTCCGACCTTAGTAAAGTGCAGCAAGTGCGGCGAATTAATGATGCCACACCGTGTATGCAAGAACTGCGGATCTTATAACAAAAAAGAGATTATCGCGCAGGATTAATAAGGATAGGTCTTTAAAAATCAAGAGTTGGCGGTTTTGCTGACTCTTGATTTTTTTGTGTCTGAAAGAGCCAATTTATCGTTGATTTATGGAATGATATATAGTATATTTTCTAGTAGATGCATAAGGAGGAACAGACCATGCAGACAATCACGAAAGTAGCTCTTGATGCAATGGGCGGTGATAATGCACCGGCAGAAATTGTTAAGGGAGCAGTTGATGCGGTCTCTTCCCGTGAAGATATCAAAGTTTTTCTGGTTGGACAGGAAGATGTGGTAAGGGAAGAATTGCAGAAGTATCCATATCCGCAGGAGCGTATTGAGGTTGTGGATGCGCCTGAAGTAATTGAGATGGCAGAGCCACCCGTTCAGGCAATTCGAAAGAAAAAACAGTCATCCCTCGTTGTAGGTATGAATATGGTAAAACAAAGAGAAGCGGATGCATTTGTTTCCGCAGGAAGTTCCGGAGCGGTTCTGGTTGGCGGACAGACGATTGTCGGACGCATCCGTGGAATCAAACGCCCACCGCTGGCACCGATCATTCCGACAGAGACCGGAATTTCACTGTTGATCGACTGTGGCGCAAATGTAGACGCACGGCCGGAACATTTATTACAGTTTGCAAAGATGGGTTCCGTTTATATGGAAAACGTTGTGGGGATTAAGAATCCGAGAGTGGCGATTGTAAATATTGGTGCGGAAGAGGAAAAGGGAAATGCTCTGGTAAAAGAAACATTTCCATTGTTGAAAGAATGTGAAGATATCAATTTTGTCGGAAGTATTGAGGCAAGAGAGATTCCACACGGTGGAGCAGATGTCATTGTGTGCGAGGCATTTGTCGGAAATGTCATTTTAAAATTATATGAAGGTCTCAGTTCAACATTGATCGGTGTGATCAAGGCGGGACTGATGAGCAATTTAAAGAGCAAGATCGGTGCGGCACTGGCATTGCCGTCACTGAAGAAGACACTGAAAGCATTTGATGCGAGCCAGTATGGCGGAGCACCGCTTCTGGGACTGAATGGCCTTGTGGTAAAGACCCATGGAAGTTCCAGGGCAAAGGAAATTACCAATTCCATTTACCAGTGTGTGACATTCCGTGAAGAGAATATTAACGAAATTATCAAAGAAAGAGTTGCAGATTCCAAAAATAATGAAGAAGAATAAGAAAGGAAATGAAGTATTATGGAATTCGAAAAATTAAAGAAGATTATTGTGGACGTATTAAACGTGGACGAAAATGAGATTACGATGGATACCACATTCATTGATGATCTGGGAGCGGATTCCCTGGATGTATTCCAGATCATTATGGGACTTGAGGAAGAATTTGATATCGAGATTCCAAACGAGCAGGCAGAAAAGATTGTTACAGTAGGGGATGCGGTAGAACAGATCAAAGCTGCAATGAATGAAAACTAAACACAGATACGAAAGGAGTCCGGTGGCGGACTCCTTTATTTCAGAAAGGGGAAAGAAGTGACAGATATTAAAAAATTTCAGGAAGTGATCGGATATCACTTTCATGATGAAAAACTGCTTCGTCAGGCACTGACGCATAGTTCATTTGCCAATGAGAAGCACTTAAAGAAACATTCGGACAATGAGAGACTGGAGTTTTTGGGCGATGCCGTGCTTGAGATTATCTCCAGTGAATTTTTGTACAAAGAGTATCCGGACAAGCCGGAAGGAGAACTGACAAAACTGCGTGCAAGCATTGTCTGTGAACCGACACTGGCACTCTGTACCAAGGATATTGCTTTAGGAGAGTATCTTTTACTCGGAAAAGGAGAGGATCAGACCGGAGGAAGAGGTCGCAAATCTATTTTGTCTGATGCGCTTGAAGCTGTGATCGGGGCAATTTATTTGGATGGTGGTTTTGCTAATGCAAAAGAGTTTATTCATAAATATATTCTGACAGATATTGAACACAAACAGCTCTTTTATGATAGCAAGACTATCCTGCAGGAGGTTGTGCAGGGAGAACATGAGCAGCTTACTTATGTGCTGACCGATGAGTCCGGTCCGGATCATAATAAGAGTTTTACTGTCCGTGCATGTATTGGAGAGCGTGTCATTGGCAGCGGAACCGGACATACCAAAAAAGCGGCGGAACAGGAGGCTGCATATCAGGCACTTCTGATGCTTAAAAATCAGCAAAGGGGATAGTACATGTATTTAAAAAGTATTGAGGTGCAGGGATTTAAATCATTTGCAAACAAAATTGTATTTGAATTCCACCAGGGAATCACGGGCATTGTAGGACCGAACGGAAGTGGAAAAAGTAACGTTGCGGATGCGGTGCGCTGGGTACTTGGAGAGCAGTCGGTCAAGCAGCTGCGTGGGTCTTCCATGCAGGATGTTATTTTTGCGGGTACGGAGAACCGGAAACCGCTCAGCTATGCGTATGTAGCGATTACACTGGATAATTCCGACCATAAACTGGCAATCGACTATGAGGAAGTCACCGTTGCCAGACGTCTGTATCGTTCCGGAGAGAGTGAATATCTGATCAATGGCAGTCCGTGCCGACTGAAAGAAGTTTCAGAATTGTTTTATGATACCGGTATCGGAAAAGAAGGATATTCGATCATTGGACAGGGACAGATTGACCGGATCTTAAGCGGCAAACCGGAAGAACGGCGCGAACTTTTTGATGAGGCGGCAGGAATAGTAAAGTTCAAAAAACGAAAAGCGACTGCACAAAAAAAGTTAGAGAATGAGAGAGACAATCTGGTCCGTGTAAACGATATTTTGTCGGAACTGGAACGCCAGGTGGAACCGTTACAGCTGCAGTCGGAAAAGGCAAAAACCTATTTAAAAAAGAAGAATGAGCTGAAAGATTATGATGTTAACATGTTTCTCATGGAAACAGAGAGAATCGCATCCGAGCAGCGTGAAGTAGAGGAAAAATTCAAAATTGCAGATGAACAGCTGAAAGAAAGCACGGATGCAAGGGAAAAGATCCGCCAGGAATATGACCGTTTGGGCGAAAGCATCACGGAAATGGACGAAAAGATCAATGTAATCCGGGAAAATATCAGCAATACGTCTGTGATGAAGGAGAAACTCGAAAGCCAGATCCAGATACTGGCAGAGCAGATCCATACGGCAGAGATGACAGATGAACATCTGCAGAGCCGTCTGGATGCCATTGCGCGGGAACAGAAGGAAAAGGAGGAGGCAAAAGCTTCCTACGAGAAAGAAAAACATTCCGGTGATGAACAGCTTGCACAGGTACGGAAACGACAGGAAGAAGCAGCACAGACACTGGCAGAGATACAGAAACAGATTGCATCCTGTAATGAGGGAATGGAACAGGGGCAGAAAGAATTGTTTGCGCTGTTAAACCGCAGAGCAGATATTCAGGCCAAACAGCAGCGTTCCGATACCATGGTGGAGCAGATCAATATACGAAAAGCAGAGCTTGGAAAGCGTCTGCTGGACAGAAAAACGCAGGAAACGGATCTGGATTCGGTTCTTGCAGACTGTAAAAAAGATCTCGAAGAGGTCAGTGCGCATATCCGAAAACTTTCGGAGCAGGAAAAAGAATTAAGTGCAAAGGAAAAAGAATGGAGAACTAAGGCAAAAGAAAATGACCGTGCATTGGAAGAAAAGCAAAACGAATTTCACAGGCAGCAGTCTCGTCTGGAGTCGCTTAAAAATATTGCGGAGCGCTATGACGGATACGGAAACAGTATCCGCAAAGTGATGGAACAGAAAGAACATAATCCGGGATTACTCGGGGTTGTGTCAGATCTGATTCAGGTGGATAAGAAATATGAGATTGCGATTGAGACCGCTCTGGGTGGAAACATTCAGAATATTGTGACGGAAGATGAAGCAACGGCAAAGAAAATGATTGCATTTCTGAAGCAGAACCGTTTCGGACGTGCAACATTTCTTCCGCTGACCAGTGTAAGCGCAAGAAAAAATCCGAAGAATGAAGCGGCACTGAAGGAGCCCGGAGTCATTGGAATTGCCAGTCAGCTGGTAAAGTGTGAGCAAAAGTATGAGGAAGTGGCGGCGTATCTGCTGGGGCGTGTGCTTGTGGCAGATTCGATTGATCATGCGATTGCACTTGCAAAGAAGAATCATTACAGTTTACATATTGTAACTCTTGAGGGAGAATATTTAAGCCCCGGTGGTTCCATGACGGGTGGAGCATTTAAAAATTCATCCAATCTGCTGGCAAGACGCCGCGAAGTGGAGGAACTGGAAACGAAAACGAATCGTCTGCTTCAGGAGATTGCGCAGATAAAAAACCGCAGGGAGGATCTTCTTACGGCCATTGAGCTGAATGAGGAAGACCTCGAACAGGTGAAAGAAACCCTGCAGAAAGAATTTATTCGTCAGAATACTGCAAAGATCAATGTGGATCGTGCAATGCAGCAGAAAAATGAGAGTGAAGAAGTATTTTCAAGTCTCATGAAGGAACGGCAGCAGATGGATCGGCAGGTGGAAGAAATTCGTGCAGATCAGACAGGCATTAAGGAGGAACTGGAACATTCCAGACAACAGGAAATGGAAATCCAGCATGCGAATGAAGCGTTTCAGAAGATGCTTGAAGAACAGAAAGAACTGGAAAATGAAGCGGAATCGGAACTTTCCGGAATTCAGCTTGAGGAAGCGAATATCCGGCAGAAAGTAGAATTTGCCCAGACAAACGTGGAACGTATCAATGGAGATCTGGAAAAATTTGAGACGGAAAAGACCGGGCTTCTGGAGAATGCGAAAAATTCCAAAGAAGATGTGGAAAAGAAACAGCACGACATTGCAGAAATCCAAAAGACGATCCTTGCTTCTTCGGATTCCCATGGGGAACTGGAACAGAAACTTCGTGAAAGCGTAGAACAAAAAGAACAGATGTCTGCGGAATACCGGGGATTTTTCCGGAAACAGGAGGAAATTTCCGAGCGGTGTAACGGATTGGATAAAGAAGTGTTCCGTCTGAACAACCAGCGGGAAAAGCTGAATGAATCTGCAGAACAACAGACAAATTATCTGTGGGAAGAATATGAACTGACACCGCATGCGGCAGCAGAATTAAGAAACAGTGAATACGAAGATCCGCTTGCTTTAAAGAAACTGATCGCAGCAGTAAAGGATGAGATCCGGAAGCTGGGAACAGTCAACGTCAATGCCATTGAAGAATACAAAGAAGTTTCGGAACGTTATACGTTCCTGAAAGGGCAGCATGATGATCTGGTTGAGGCAGAGCAGACACTGCTCGGCATCATAGAAGATCTCGACAGTGGCATGAGAAAACAGTTTATGGAAAAGTTTGCGGAAATCCAGAAAGAATTCAATGCATCATTCAAGCACCTGTTCGGCGGCGGACATGGAGCTTTGGAACTGGTGGAGGATGAGGATATTCTCGAATGTGGCATCCGCATCATTGCGCAGCCGCCGGGAAAGAAACTGCAGAATATGATGCAGATGTCCGGTGGTGAGAAAGCGCTGACAGCAATTGCACTGTTGTTTGCGATTCAGGCGCTGAAACCTTCGCCGTTTTGTCTTCTGGATGAGATCGAAGCAGCGCTTGATGATTCCAACGTCTCAAGGTTTGCAAGTTACTTAAATAAGCTGACAAAAAACACACAGTTTATTGTAATTACGCACAGACGTGGTACAATGACAGCAGCAGACCGGTTGTATGGAATTACCATGCAGGAAAAAGGTGTATCGACACTTGTGTCGGTAGATCTGATTGAACATGATTTGAACTGATTGATTATGTAAAAAGAAAGAAGCGATAAGAAAGGAAACTGATATGGGAGAAAAGAAAGGTTTTTTCAGCCGGCTTGTCGAAGGATTGACCAAGACAAGAAATAATATTGTATCCGGAATTGATTCGGTATTTCACGGTTTTTCTAAAATTGATGATGAGTTTTACGAGGAACTGGAAGAAATTCTGATTATGGGTGATCTGGGCGTTAAGGCTACCGAGTCGATTCTGGATGATCTGCGTGAAAAAGTAAAGGCAAACCATGTGAAAGAGCCTGCAGAATGCAAACAGCTTCTGATCGACAGCATCAAACAGCAGATGCAGGTCGGTGAGACGGCATACCGCTTTGAAGAAGAGACATCCGTTGTCCTTGTGATCGGAGTCAATGGTGTGGGAAAGACCACAACCGTCGGAAAACTTGCAGGTAAACTGAAAGAGCAGGGAAAAAAGGTTGTGATTGCCGGTGCGGATACTTTCCGTGCAGCAGCAGGAGATCAGCTCAAAGAGTGGGCGGACCGTTCGGGAGTTGACATGATTGGCGGAACGGAAGGCGCAGATCCGGGATCTGTGGTTTATGATGCAACGGCTGCAGCAAAGGCCAGAAATGCAGATGTGCTTCTGGTCGATACGGCAGGACGTCTGCACAACAAGAAAAATCTGATGGAAGAACTTCGTAAGATTGACAGAGTAATTGAAAGAGAGTATGCTGATGCGTATAGAGAAAATCTTATTGTACTGGATGCCACAACCGGTCAGAATGCACTGTCACAGTTAAAAGAGTTTAAAGAAGTGACGGATATTACAGGTATTATTCTTACTAAAATGGACGGAACGGCAAAGGGCGGCATAGCTGTTGCCATTCAGGCAGAATACGGTATTCCTGTAAAATATATCGGTGTCGGCGAAAAAGTAGAAGATTTACAGAAGTTCGATTCCAATACATTTGTCAATGCATTATTTGACGTGGCAGAAAGTGAATAAAGATTACAAACAGCAAGAGAATGGAGAAGGTTATGGAAAAATTAACATTACAGAAATTTGAAGAAGCAGCGGAAAAAGTAAAAGAAGTCACCTTGCAGACGAATCTTGTATACAGCGAGTATTTCAGCGCACAGTCCGGCAACAAAGTATATTTAAAGCCGGAAAATATGCAGTATACAGGTGCTTACAAGGTAAGAGGTGCATTTTATAAGATCAGCACCCTGAGCGATGAGGAGAAACAGCGCGGTCTGATCACCGCATCGGCTGGAAACCATGCACAGGGCGTTGCATACGCGGCAAAACTGGCTGGCTGCAAGGCAACGGTTGTTATGCCGACGACCACGCCGCTCATGAAGGTAAACCGTACCAGAAGCTATGGCGCAGAGGTGG
>ENA-ORSK01000957-ORSK01000957.1-human-gut-metagenome-genome-assembly--contig:-NODE-957-length-25870-cov-3.629208_pt1 | contig 25870 bp, 21 predicted proteins | sample MGYA00242192_ERZ509159 | MGnify/ENA primary metagenome ERZ509159 (study PRJEB26280, sample SAMEA2338663) | human gut metagenome | biome: human gut; feature: human-associated habitat; material: faeces...
CACTTCGTGACCCCGGCGGCCAAAATGAAGGCGCCCATAAATAGGAAAATCGTATACTCAGTTGATTCCGATTAAATACCTTGCAAAGATTAATCCTCCCGTTTCTTTACCAGAATCAGGAGAGATTGAATATTTGCCGATGGAGATGGTGAAGAACGGAACATTTATACACCACACAGGAGCCATTGAAACTTTGGCTTCGTCTCTTACAAGCTTTCAGAATAGCGACATTGTAATTGCTAAAGTTACTCCTTGTTTTGAAAATGGCAATATTGCATTGCTTTCAAATTTACAAAACGGTGTTGGGCTCGGAAGTTCAGAACTGATAACACTTCGCCCAAACCCTAATGTAATTCCCAAGTTTTTATTGTATGCGTTACAAAATAAGAACTTCGTAAACGATTGTGCCAATATGATGCGCGGGACTGGAGGACTGAAACGTATTCCTCCGGATTTCTTTGCTTCTTACCGTCTTCCGCTTCCCCCTAAAGCAAGACAAAACATAGTTGTTCAATGGCTTGATAAAAAAATTTCGCAGATAGAAAAAATAATTAACACCAAGCAACAAACACTCGCTAAGCTCTCCGAATATCGGCAGTCGTTGATAACAAAAGCGGTGACAAAAGGGCTGAATCCTAATGTTGAGATGAAGAATAGTGGGGTTGAGTGGATTCGTGAAATTCCTCATTCGTGGATGGTGAGCAACGCAAACAACTTCTTCAATTATGGAAAAGGTCTTCCTATTACAAAGGCAGATTTAACTGATAATGGAATTGCAGTGATTAGCTATGGTCAAATTCATTCAAAGGAAAATACAGGAACAGATTTGTCAAACAAGCTATTACGTTATGTCCCAGAAAATCTAGCAAAAGAAGGTTGCAAATGTAGTTTCGGTGACATTGTATTTGCTGATACATCTGAAGACCTTACTGGTCTTGGAAACGCCGTAATAAATAATCGTACAGATATCGTTTATGCTGGATATCACACAATAGTCGCCAAGCCTAAAAACATTAAATACTCAAGGTACTTGTCATATCTTTTTCAAACCGACATGTGGAGATTTCAACTCCGAAAAAATGCTATGGGAGTAAAGGTTTTTAGTTTGACCCAACGACTTTTGTCACACGTTTCTTTGATTCTTCCGCCTGAAACGGAGATAAATGCAATAGTTGAATATCTCGACTTAAGAGTTTCGTATATTCGTCAAATAGAACAGACTCTTAATGATTCAATCCTCAAATTATACGAGTATCGTTCAAGCCTTATAACAGCTGTAGTTACAGGACAAATACAGATTTGATTTTCGATGAGGTCCAATATGACAGAGTCCGAAAACTTTGATACAAGAAACTCAGTACAACTCAGCATTGCAAAACAATTTACGGCTGACGTGATGTGGACACATAAAGTCCACGAGAAGCAAGCTGAAATCTATTTTGGATATCACGAGTGCTTATATTGGATTGATGTATGTCTTTCTTTTGTTACGGCTTGTGGTGTTTTTGCTTTAGCGCGAAACTTGCTTCCTTGTTACCAATGGCTTATAGAGTTGCTTTCGATCATTACATCTGTTTTAGCAACAGGATTCGCGATATTTATAAAACATTGCGATTTTTGTAATCAAGCAAGACAACATAAAAGTGCGGCCGTCCGTTTTTTGGGAATTCGAAATCGTCTCTATCAAATCGTCGGAGACTTTCGTAGTGGAAATCGGCCTATTGAAGACATAAGAGCCGAGTTTGCACAAATCAGAGAAACTACGCAGGCTCTGTATGAATTAGTACCTCAAACGACTCCAAAAGCACTCGCAAAGGCAGAAACAGCCTTGAAAACCAAGAAAGAATCTTCCTATTCTCAGGTGGAATTAAACGCCCTTTTACCAGAATATTTACGGTGAGGTCTTTTAATGGCATTACAAACAGACTTTCAAACATTCTTCAATGATATTGAACTTGATTGTTTTGAAAACATTAAAACAACGGTGGCAGAAATAACAAAAAAACTTAATAAGGAATACTACGGATTGGAACAAGATGAATCCAGCCATATGACCATCGTTGGGTCAGTCGGACGACATACTGCCATTCGTAGTGTTAGTGACATTGACTTGATTTTTGACCTTCCGCCTGAGTTGTTTACACAGTTTAACAATCACGAAACAAATGGCCAAAGCAATCTTTTACAAGATGTTAAAAATAAACTTCGTACCCGTTATTCAAGGACGGAATTAAAGGGAGATGGCCAGGTTGTCGTCATTGGTTTTGAAAATTACACCGTTGAACTTGTTCCTGCATTTAAGCAGTCAGACGGTAGTTTCAAGTATCCAGATGCAAACGATGGCGGAAGTTGGAAAGTGACAAATCCCCTCCAAGAAATCGAAGCATGTGCCGCATGCGAAGATCAATATAAAGGAATCTACTTCAATTTTTGTCATCTTGTACGAAGTTGGAGAAATACTGTCGGTTTTAAATTTGGAGGGCTCTTAATCGATACACTTGTCGCAAAGCATCTGTATGACAGCGACTATGACAAAGATGTGGACTATTTCACTGTTCTAAAGAGTTTACTTTCCTATCTAAGCACGCAAGATCCAGAACAAAATTATTGGTACGCAATTGGAAGCAACCAACAGGTCACTAATAGCGAAAAAGGCAAATTCGTTAGCAAAGCTTCTGATGCCTTCGAAAGTCTACAAGAGGCTGAAAAAAACAATGAAAATCTGAATGATGTACTCAGGGATTTATTTGGCACTTCCTTTCCTGAAGGCGAAGACAACTCTAATAAAAACATCACTGGAGACAGTTGGCCTTTATTTAACAACACAGAAGAATTTATCGAAAACAAATTCCCTATTGATATTAGATATTCTCTTTCGATAGATGCCGATGTTAAAAAGACAAATTTCAATATTTCGAAACCGCTAGGATTGTACTTGAAGAATTTGTTTCCGCTTGACTACGACCATGAGTTGATTTTTCGAATAAAAGAAACGGATTGTTTACCTCCATATCAAATCTACTGGAAAGTTAGAAATGTTGGTGAAGAGGCTATTAAACGCAACGACATTCGTGGACAAATTGTAGAAGGAAAAAAAACACACTACGAAAGGACAGTATTTTCAGGTCCTCATTTCGTTGAATGCTATCTTGTAAAAAATGGAATATGTGTTGCGAAAAGCAGGATATCTGTTCCGATTAAGGTTCGTCCTAAGAGACGTAGCTATTGGAGACATTAATGAGTAAACAATCTAGATTTGTACAATTGTTTTTGATTGATGGTGATGCAAAAGGTCGCGTACAGGCAAGGCTCGATAATTGGACCGGAATTGCTTACAAAATCCCTCGCCGTATGCTTGAGCAATCAAAGGACCGTGACGATTTGCGCCATTGTGGTGTTTATTTCCTTTTAGGCGAAGATGAAGAAACTGGACGAAGGGTTGTCTATATAGGTCAGGCGAGAGAAAGGAAAAGCGGAGATGCTCTCCTTGCTCGATGTCGTGAGCATCTTAAAAACAGTGAAAAAAGCTTTTTTAATGAAATTGTTTTCTTTACTACGGCTACGGACGAATTCGGTCCGACTGAACTGTGCTACCTAGAAAACCAATTCTGCCTTCTAGCTATGGCAGCCAATCGCTACGATGTTGAAAACGGCAATGAGCCAAGTGTAGGAAAAGTCACCGAGGCCAAAGAAGCAGAACTTGATCGCTATATAGAAAACGCCAAAATCTTAATGAATGTCCTTGGTCATAAGGTTTTAGAGCCGTTAGTGCCAGCAGAAAGTCCCGATACGAAAACAATGAAAGAGTCCGTTGAACTTTTCTTTGAAAGAACAATTAAACGGGTTTCTAAAGTTGTTAAAGCTCAAGCCCTCTGGACAAATGAAGGTATCGTTCTAAAGAAAGGAAGCGATATCGTTCTTATCGAGTCAAAGGGATTAGTTCCTTCCGTCAAACGACTTCGTGATGATTGCCTCGCCCGTAAGGCTATTGAGAAAATTGATTCTTCCATTGGTCGACTTCTAGAAGACCAGGTTTTCTCAAGTCCTTCCCTCGCGGGAGTTTTTGTTATTGGAAGCGCTGTTAATGGACGAATTTACTGGAAATCTGCGGAAGGGAAAACATTTAATGAACTCGATGGAGAGTAATCATGGATAATCGAGACCATATGGAAAAAAATTTTGAAAACGCTATTGCTTCCGGTTTTGAAGATCAGGGCTGGAAGCGAAGCGAAAATGATGAGGGGTTTAATCCCCAGAATGCTCTCTATGAGCAGGATCTCATTGATTGGGTCTCGTCCGCATATCCCGATGCATTTAAAAAATACAAAGAAACGACCTCACAATGGCGTGAAACCCTCATTTCTCGTGTTAGCCAATTGTTGGGTCAAAAAGGCACCTTACGGGCCCTTCAGGATGAAGTTGGCATGGCTGGTATGCCGTACTTCAAACTAAGCGAAACAGAGCCGGAAAACGCTCAAAACGAAGATGTCTTGCGACGCTACAAGTGCAATATCCTTCGTGTCGTTCAACAAGTCCATTTTCGGCTTGAAACGAAAGAATCGATTGACCTGGTTTTCTTTATCAACGGAATTCCTGTTGCCACAGCCGAGGTCAAAACAAATTTCACGCAAGACGTAAATGACGCTGTTACCGAGTATCGTCAGAAACGTCATCCTCGTTATCGCAAGAATGGCGCTTACAGTGCGCTTCTACAGCATCAAAGAGGTGCGATTGTCCATTTTGCCATAAGCGAAACCGACATCCAGATGACAACGAAACTAGACGGTGATACGACGAAGTTTTTGCCTTTCAACATTGGAAATAATGGTCATGCGGGAAATCCACCTGCTTCCAAGAAAAATCCCTACGCTGTATCTTATTTTTGGAAAGAAATCGGCAAACCTCGTGAATGGTTGCGAATTTTTCATTCATTTGTTTTTATTGAAGAAAAGAAAGTAACGACGCCTCATGGCAACACCAAAACCGACAGGTCTCTGATTTTCCCGCGTTACCACCAATGGAGAGCTGTTTCAAAAATCGTTAACGATGCCATCGCTCGTGGTGTTGGCCAAAACTACCTTATTGAACATTCTCCTGGTTCAGGTAAAACAAAGACAATTACCTGGACGGCATTCCGACTGACTGAAATTCGTAAAGACAACGGTGATCCGTTCTTTGACACAATTCTCATTATTACCGATAGAACTGTCTTGAATGACCAATTGGTTAAAGCGGTTAATGGTTTTAATCGAACTCCTGGGCTTGTTAAGGGTATTGACAGGAGTGATGGCGTTTCAAAGACTGCCTCGCTTCAAGAATCCCTTGAGAAAGGTGTCCGAATTGTCGTAGTGACAATTCAGACTTTCCCCTTTGCGATGGAGCAAATTATTCTTAATAAGAAACTCGCTGGACGAACCTTTGCTGTTATCGTTGATGAGGCTCATAACTCGCAAAGCTCTACAAGCTCATCGAAGCTTAATGCCGCTCTTGGTTTTGTCGGCGAAGGAAACACGGAACTTACCACAGAGGAATTCATCGAGCGAGTTCAGAAATCAAGACAGCGTCCTAAGAATGTCTCCTTCCTCGGCTTTACAGCTACACCGCGGCATCAGACGATGATGCTTTTTGGTCGCAAGCCCGACGGTTCTGCGTTGAACCTAATGACGGCGACAAGCGCGGATGCTCCCGTTAGCTTCGATGTTTACCCGATGCGTCAAGCCATTGAGGAAGGGTTTATCTTGGATGTTTTACAGGGATATTTGCCTTATAAGACAGCCTGGCAAATTGAGAACAAGGAAGGCGAGGATCCTCTTGTTAATGAAAAAAACGCGAGGAAACGTATTGCACGGTGGAAGAATCTTCACCCGACCAATGTGACGCAGAAGACGGAATTTATCATTAATCACTTTGTTCGTAGTGTGGCGTCCTTGCTTAACGGCCAGGCCAAAGCAATGATAGTGACGAGTTCGAGAGCCGCTGTTGTTCGCTACAAAAAGGCATTTGATTATTACATTGAAAACCATCCGGAATTAAGCAAAATTGCCGTTCTTAGGCTGGGAGTCCCACTGGCAGCATTCTCTGGTGATGTTAAGGGCGGAGATGCTGTTCATGAGGCTGACAGAAAAGAAGGTTTCACCTTGATTGATCCCGAAGCGGTTTATAACGAATCCAATCTCAATCCGAATATCCGTGTAGCGCTCGAAAAGGCTTTTGACACGGGTGATTATCGATTGATGATTGTTGCCAACAAGTTCCAAACGGGCTTTGATCAACCGAAGCTTTGCGCTATGTATGTGGACAAGCCGCTTGGATCGGAAATCGACATCGTTCAGACATATTCGCGTCTCAACCGAACCTACCACGGCAAGGAAACCGTATTTATCATTGATTTTGTAAACAAAAAAGAAGCCGTATTAAAAGCATTTTCTAAATACGATTCCGGTGCTGTTGTGACGGAAGTACAAGACAAGGATGTCATCTTCTCGTACATAGAAGCCGTCAAGAATGCCAACATCTTCACTCAAAATGACGTAGACGATTTCGCAGAACGCTACTACTACGATGCCATGCGATCTTTTGCGGCAAACAAAGGCTTCAATGATGCTCATGGCGTATTAAACAGCATGTTTGAGCCTGTTGCAAAGCTTTATAACGAACGTCTAAAAGATTGCTATGTCCAATGTCAAAGCTTAACCATTCAGTTGCAAAAAGACGAAGACTCTGGAAATAAGGGACGCATTAAAGCAACGAGAGAGGCGTTGGAGGAACTGACAACTGAATTAAATGTCCTTGAGAGTTTCCGTAAAAGTCTTAATAAGACAGTTGCAACTTATAACTACATCGCTCAGTTGGTTGATTACAAGAACCCAGACCTAGAGGTCTTCGTTGCTTATTGCGGTCTTCTCTCAAGGTATCTAAAGCGCTTACCACAGGAAGAAATCGATCTATCAGGGGTTTTGCTCACTGGGTACACGATCCGTCCTGTGAATGAAAGCGGCGACGACAACACAGATGAAACAAAACCGTTAACACCGATTGGTCCCTACACCAACGAGCCTCGCCCTGAAATGCCTGAGCATTTAAGGGTTATTCTTGAAAAGATTAGTAACTTCGCTGGCGATATTGTTTCCGAGAAAGATGCTGTCAAGTATTGCAACAGCATTAGCGACAAGATTCGACAAAATGACCGAGTCATGGTTCAAGTCGAAAATAACGACAAAGAAAACGCTCGAAAAGGGTTGTTTGAGTCTGCTGTTCACGGCGCGGTCGTTGACCTGTTTGAGGAATACAAAAAGCTCACACAAGCTGTTCTTGTGGACAGTAACAAGAAGGACGAGCTGATGGATATCGTTCTGATGCTTCTAAAGGAAAAACTGACGGATAAGGATCTCTCGCAGGAGAGCCACTAATGAACAAAAATCAAAACGTTCGTATTCCTGGCTCCACAATGGAACTTGATGGGATTACTATAACTGGTATTCGTTCAACCGCCATAGGGAGCATTTTTGTTGCAGAAACTGATTATGGCATTCCGGTTGAATGTCCCGATTGTCACATAAAACTCCACAAACATTCAACAAAAACGACCACTGTTCATCACACGCCTTTTAACGGAAAACCATGTGACGTGGAAATCAAAAAAACAAGGAAGATTTGTCCTTCCTGCGGGAAGCTTTTTTACTGCTCTGAGCTACCTTTCTGTGATTCCTCTCGTAACATCACAAAACAACTCGAGAAGAAAGTGATTGAGCTTGGGATGGAAACGACCTTCACTCACGCACAAAAGGAATTGGGGATATCAGACAGTACGGCTGAGCGGATTCTTGAAAATTTTATCGAAGAAAAAGACGCAAGTCACAAGTTTGAACTGCCTTATGCGATGGGACTAGATGAAGTCAAAATCGGGAAAACCTATCGTACGACAGTCACAAATCTTCAAAAGAGAACGCTAGTAGATTTTTTAGAACGAAGAGACGGGAAGTTTTTGGAAGAAACTTTTAGGAAAAAGTATTCCGAAGCCGAACGAGCCATGGTTCGGTGGGTCTGCACAGATATGTACCGTCCTTTTGAAAAACCATTACAAACCCTTTTCCCAAGCGCACAGTGGATTATTGATCATTTTCATGTAGTGAAGATGGCCAATGAATGTGTAGAGGAAATTCGTAGAAATCTTCAAAACAAACTCGATGATCCGAAACTTGCCAAAGGGATCAAAAAACGCCTGCGTTACGTTTTACTTAAACGAAATCGGGACTTCACGCGAGAAGACGATATAAAACTTGAAATGGTTCGGCTGGCTATTCCTGAACTTGTTCAGGCGTACGGTATCAAGGAAGACTTCTATGATATTTATGACAATGGGACAAAGGAAGAAGCTCAAAACGCGTTTGCGGCATGGGAAGACAACCTCCCTGAAGGTGATTTGTTTCTGCCCTTTAAAAAACTAGCGAAAACAGTTCACGCTTTTTACGATCCAATTTTTCGTTTTTGGGACTCCGGAAGAATAACGAACGGTTATACCGAATGTGCGAACAATCTAGCTCGTTGTCTTGACAGGAAAGCAAGAGGCCTTCGATTTAAGATTTTGCGAGGAAAGTTGCTGTATAACGAAAAAGCTCTTCAAGCGGGGACGTTTTCAGGCAAAGAATACGGCGCAAACACCCGCGTCTTTGTTTCGACCCTGACAGGAGAGGTTTTCTATGAGAAACCTGAGGATGACGATGTTGAGGAAATTGATGTGCCGTTCTGAGTTCTTGTCAATTTTCTCTGAATCAGAAGCTAGTAAACCACCCTAAATGAGTATCTGAACTGCTTTTTCTCTTTTTGCCTTGCCAGAAAGAAAAGAGAAAGAAGAACCAGAAAATCCCACCCTGTTTGAGTAATACCCGTTTTTATCAACGTTCAGGTCTGCGACAAACGTGTTGCCGGCTTCATCGGCCCAAAGGGGCTTATCACTTCATCGGCCGGGCGACTTGTACGTCAAGTTCGGGTACTTTTCGTTTTGTGTTGACCTTAGCCATAATTTCGACGAGATCATCGCGGCGGACATGTGACCAGTTTTCATCGTCATTTAATCTGGCGCCGATCGTATCGCCCGCTAAATCCGTAAATTCGTACGTTTCGCAGCAAAGGTGCTTGGTGAAGCGCCCCTTAAGATAAACGAGATCCTCATGGCGCGACGAGGCTTTAATTTGAGCGATTGTCACAAGGCGCGAGCGATCGATGGGCGCGGTCAATATCGAGGGATCCATGGTCCTTGTGCAGTGAGAAAACCCCACGGGACCCGTGGCCGAAACAACGGCCGGAGTGATAAGACCGATGAGGGCGGCGATAACAAGGGGTCGGCGTTGTGTTGTCATAGTCAGGCTCCTTGGTTGAATCGTCCGTCAAAGTGCTTCGGATTCTGCAGTCAAGTGTGCTTGAGTTTGTCTTTTGAGTCAAGAGGGAACGGGATTTTTTCGAGGGTAATAGTGAAACGGCATCGGCAAGGGCCTTTTCCTTCGTTTGAGCGTCCGAACCCTTGTGTTGCTCTCGGTAAAAACTTTTCATTTCCACGCTCGAATGCGATGCCTTTGACCCCGCTCGCTTTTAAAAGCTAAGAGTCGGTTTTTTTAATTGATTGAGGTTTTACGCTATGGAGGATTCGATTCAGAGCGCTGTTTTCCCTGCAGGACAACGAGAACCAAAATCGAAGCCATAATCAGAGCAATCCCGATGGCTGTTTTTGTGCTGCACGCCTCCCCTAATGCAAAGATTCCGAGGAGGGCAGCTCCCATCGGCTCTGCAAGCGTCAATGTTGAAGCAATTGCCGGCGGCGTGGTTTTCAGGCCTTTAACCAAAAGAGAAAATGCACAAGCGGCCGTAATAACGCCTAGTCCTGTTGTGACGGCTAATCCCTTGGCCGTCAGAACCCATGAGACCGGATAAAAGAAAAAGAAGGGAAGTAATCCGAGTCCGACAAGGAACATGACGACCATCATGCTTTCTTCTGCCGTGTGGTGCTCCGTTAAAGGCTTTGCGATGGTCAGTTCGACGGCATAACAGATGCCGGCAAACACCGATAACGCAAGACCGAACGGATCTAAGGGAGCGCCTTCCACCGAGTTCATCAGAATAAGTCCGATGACGGCAAGCAGCGTTGCCGGGTACCAGGCTCGGGGCGGGGCTTTCTTTTCCAAAATCGTACTCATAATGCCCGAGGCAATCGGTGTCACACCGATGGAAACAACCGTCCCGACGGCAACTCCCACAAAAAGAAGACTGTTAAAAAAAGTGATTTGATAGGCCCAAAGTGCAAGAGAATAAACAAAAAGGGTTTTGACGGGCCAGTTGCGCAAATTCAGTTTCTTTCCCGCAAGGAGGCTAAATAAAAAAAGTGCAACTGCCCCGATGAGCATTCTCATGCCGGCGACCACATAGGGCGTTGCTTGATCGGGGGCAACGGCTTGTAAAAAGCCGCTTGTGGAAAAACATAAAGACCCTGCCAGAACAAGTAAGGGTCCTTTAAGCGATGTCTGAGACATAGTAACTCTTTAGAAAACCCCGGAAAACTCGATACAAATCAAGTTTTCCGGGACGAGGGGAAAAGCTTAGCTACACGTGACGTAGTGTCTTGTATTTTTTAAAGAGTGCTTCCATTTTGTCCGGATCTGTCATGGCCGTGACATCAAAGAGCTCCTCGACAGCCTCATCGGGCAAAAGGCCGCTACGCTTGGCCGCTTCTTTACAGGTGATGTTTTCATCGATGGCCAAGTGTGCAATCTTGGTTCCGACTTCGTACCCGAAAAGCGTACTGACCATCGTCGCAAGCGATGTGCTCATTTCGGTCATCTCGCGGCAGTGCTCGCGGTTGGCGGTAATGCCGTCAATGCATTTGGCAGCAAAGATTTTCATCGAGCGAGCAAGAAGGTCACAAGACTCGATAAAGCTCTTGACGGGAATCCCTGAGGACGTCCCGAGCTCAAGCCATCCGGAAAGAATTCCTGCAACAAGTCCCGTGTGATTCGCACTGACACGGTCTGTTGTCAGAAACACCATTTCGGGAATGACGGGATTGACCTTACCGGGCATAATCGAACTTCCCGGTGCAACGGCCGGGAGATTGATTTCCCCGAAACCGGCTCTCGGACCGGAAGCCAAAAGTCGAATGTCGCGTGCCATCTTCCAAACAAGGGTTGCGAGGGCCTGTACGTGCGCATGGGCAATGACAAGACCGTCGGTTGCCATCATGCCGTCAAAAAGGTCTTCTTCGGTTTCAATGGGTCTGCCGCACACGTCACTTAAGTGCTGCGCAATGACTTGCCTAAAGCCCGGCAGACAACTCATACCCGTACCGACCGCCGTTCCTCCCAAGCACGACTTATTCCAGTGTTCGCGTTCAAGCTTCAGGCGCTTGACAAGGCGTCCGGTTGCATGGGCAAACGCCCCGAATTCCTGGCCGAGTGTGAGCGGCACAGCATCCTGCAGGCACGTTCTTCCCATCTTGATGACATCGGCAAATTCCGTTGCCTTCTTTTGTAAAGAAGCTTGTAGGATTTTGCTCGCGTCAATGACTTTTCCGAGCTCCTCGTAGATAACCATCTCTTTGGCCGTCGGCACAAGGTCGTTCGTCGACTGGCACATATTGACATGCGTATTGGGGTGAATGGGACCGGTTTTACTGCCCGTCATGAGTTCGTTGGCTCGGTGCGCAACGACTTCGTTAACAATCATGTTGGTCGGAGTCCCCGAGCCGCGATAAATGTTTACGACAAACTGACCTTTCATCTTGCCGTCGGCAACTTCTCTAGCGGCTAATTCGATATATTTAGCCTTTTCCGGATCTAAGGCGCCGATTTGGACATTGGCTCGGGCACAGGCAATTTTGCATAAGGCTACCGAACGAATGTAGCTCGGGTAGTCATCGAGCGTTAAGGGTCCCACATCAAACGCCCGGCGATTTCTCTCCGAGACGATTCCGTAGTAGGCGTTGTCGGGAATCTCGAGTTCTCCGAGTCCGTCGTGTTCAACTCGCATTTGTGTCATTTCGAATTCTCCCGTCGATTAATCGATGGCGCGTAAAGCGCCGTATTTAGAGAGCATGGCAACCGTGTCTTTACGATGCGCAAGCTTTGTGACGTCGAAAATTTCTTCGGCCACTTCGGGGCTAACAAGACCCTCGCGCAGTGCCGCTTCCTTGCAAGTAATCTTTTCCTTGTAGGCAATCTGTGCAATACGTGTTCCTGTCGGATAACCGAACAGGGCACTGGCGATTGTCGCGTTCGAAGTCGACATCTCGGCGTTTTTGCGCGCTTTTTCCCGGTTAATCGTCAAATCGTTTAAGCACAGGTCGGTAAAGAGCCTAAAGCCCTTTTCAATGAGCTCCAACGATTCCATGGCGCCCATAAACGAGGCACATGTACTCGAACACAAATCCAGTTCCGATTCGTTAATCGTCAGTGTCGCTACGGCATCGTGACTCATGACCTGTTGCATAATCTGCAAAAGAAGTTCGGGCATATACGGGTTGAGTTTTCCCGGCATGATTGAGCTTCCCGGCGCAATAGACGGGAGAATGAATTCTCCGATACCGGTCCTCGGACCTGAAGAAAAAATATACAGGTCGTTGCCGATTTTGCCGCCGGCGCAGGCAATGGCTTTTATGACGCTCATGAGGACCATCAGGCCGTCGTTATTCGCCGAGCCGTCAAAAAGGGCGCTATCTTCGATAACTTCTCCGTCCATTTTTGCTTGGTGCATCGGAAAACCTACGACGCGTGAAAGGTTTTCATAGATGGCTTCGTTGTATCCGGGCATCTGGCCGATTCCGGTTCCGAGCACCGTTGCGCCTAGGATGGCTTCTTGGTACTCCGGCTGCAGTTTTTCCAGGCGGACGCGATTTCTTTTCATCATTGCGTGATAACCGCCGAAGACTTGACCGAAGGTCATCGGGACGGCATCTTGCATGCAGGTACGTCCAAGGCGCACGTCGTCTTTAAATTCAAGTGCCTTCTTGGCTAAGGCTTCTTCTAAGTACCGAACGGATTTGAGGGCCTTTCCGATCATCCGATAAAGGACAATTGCCTCTGCCGTCGGATATGTGTCGTTGGAAGATTGACACATATTGACGTGTGTATTGGGGTGGACGGCATCGTACCCCTTGTGACCGGTCAGAATTTCATTGGCGCGATTGGCAATGACTTCGTTGACGTTCATGTTCACGCCCGTGCCGTGCGAACGCCAGACGTTGACGGGGAATTGCCCTGCCATTTTGCCGGCGATAATCTCGTCGCACGCCTCTTCGATTGCCGCGGCTTTCTTTTTATCCAAGGCACCGATTTGCGCATTGGTTATCGCGCAGGCTTTTTTCACTTCCGCCACGGCGCGAATAACCTCAGGTAGGTCGTTAAAGGTTCGGTCGGTCACATCGTAGTTGGCCGCACATCGAACGGTCTGAATACCGTAGTAGGCATCATCGGGTACCGGTAGGTCTCCGAGTAAATCGTGTTCCATTCGCATAAGGTTTTCTCCGTCAGTCAAATGGGGTTAAAAAACAAAAGAGGCAATCACAAAGCCGATCACGATGGAGCTTATGCACGTGACAAAGCCCGGTCGTTGATAGCTGTGATTGAGAACGTATTTGCCGATATGAGTTGTTCCGGAGCGGTCAAATGTCAGGGCACTGATGGCCGATCCTGTTGCCGGGAAGAAAAACAGGCCGTTAACAGCCGGCGCCATGGCAACCAAGGAAGAAACAGGAAGCCCTAAAGAGGCGCCGATCGGCATTAAGGAACTGGTTGTCGCACCTTGACTTAAAAGCAGGGCACTCATCCCGAAAAGCACGACACCGAAAAGCCACGGATAGGCTTGGACGGTACCGCCGAGGTTTGCAATGAATTCAGCCTTGTGGGCCAAAAAGAACGTATCGGTCATCCAAGCGATACCGAAAATCGCAATCACGCCTGTCATCCCGGCAGTAAAGACGCCGGATTTTGCAATTTTGCCCGGAGCAATGTTGCATGTCAGTACCATCAGGAACGATGCGGCGAAGGCAATCATTTCAATCGCATTGGGGATGGAAAGGCGTACGAGCTTGCCGTTTACATTCCAGGAAGGCATCAGGCCCTTAAAACTTCCGAGGAGCACAATCAGAGCTACGGCAATGCCGAAGATTGTGACCGAGAGTTTGGCTTCTCGTGTCGGAACATAGGCAGGGCGGTTTTCTTGGGCTGTGAGTTCCCCGGATTTAAGGCGTCTCTGAAATTCCGGGTCATCGGCAAGTTCCGCTCCGCGCTTGTAGACACTGACGGCGCCTAACATGCAACCGATGAAAATAGCGGGGATCGCAACAGCCATAATCTGACCGAGCGTGACACCGTGTACGGCAAGAACGCCTAAAAGGGCGGCTGTGGAGGCCGAGACGGGCGAGGCCGAAATACCGTGTTGGCTGGCGACCATGGCAATGGACATCGGACGCTCGACGCGGATGCCGGCCTCAAGAGAGACTTCCGAAATAACCGGGTACACGGCCATTGCCACATAACTTGTACCCGTGAACATCGTAAAGACGAATGTCACAATCGGGGCCATGATGGTGATGCGGTTCGGGTTGCTACGTAAAATCTTTTCAGCAACAGAAACGAGTAGGTCTAAACCGCCGGCACACTGTAGCGTGGCTGCCATCGCAGAGACTGCCGTAATAATCAAAAGGACATTCACGGGCGGTGAGCTCGGACGTAAGCCGAAGACAAACACCAAAAGAATCAGTCCGACGCCGCCAGCAAAGCCCATGGCGACCCCGTTTTTTCTCGCACCGATCATGATACAAGCGAGAATGATCAAACCTTCAAGCCAAATCATTTAAGTCTCCGTTAAGGGGTTGGGGAAAATTTCGAGACTCCGAAGGAATCCCTAAAAAACAGCCCGACTGTAAAATCGGGTAAGGTAAGGCCCTTAGGCCTCTTCTATCTTCGGAATACTCTTTATGCTTTGTGGAAATAGACCGCCCCGATGTGGCGGAAAGTACAGAATAATGCCAACATGGGGATTTGTATACATGAGACGGAAATAAAACGATGGGGTGCCATGCGATGCAATCAGAGCTTTTCGATGCCGATGCGATTCTTTTTATTTTGATTTGTGAAGTGCAAAGCTTTTCCAAAGCCGCCTCTGCCATCGGTCAGACGCAGTCTTCGGTTTCTCGTCGAATCGATGCTTTGGAAAGAAAGCTCGGCTTGACGCTTTTGAATCGTTCCGTGCGCCCGATTGCACCGACGCCCGAAGGGCGGGTTCTTTACCACGAGATAAAGCGCCACGCCAATGCCTTGGAAGACACCGTCGGTCGAATACGATTAAGAAACGCCTTAAACCCCGTGATTCGCTTAGGGTGCGTTGAAAGTCTTTCTCTCAATCTTATCCCCAAACTCATCGAAAAACTTCTTCCTGTCACGTCGCGCCTTTTGCAGATTACGGCTACCTCCAATACTCTTGTCAGTCACTTGCTTGAGCACAAACTCGACATGATTGTTTCAAGTGATTTGTTTCCGGGAATCCAGGGGCTCAATCGCAGGCTCCTATTTCGGGAGCCGTCGGTACTGCTACTACCCGAGGCAATGGCTAAGAGTAAAACGGGTCCGTGGACGTGGGCCGATCTTCAGTTCTGCGGAAAACCCTGTATCTATTACTATCACGAAAGCGGTGGCGGTCGATTGAATGAAACGTACCTTTCCTCGCAAGCTCTCTCGCTTCCTAACAAACTTGAAGTCGACTCGAACACAATGATGGTCACACTCATTGCGGACAACCTTGGCTGGACGATTGCGCGTCCGTCGACGATTTTGCAGACGCGAGCGATTGCAAAAGGAGTTACGGCCGTTCCGATGCCTGAGCCTGTGCTTTGCCGTGATTTGGTTCTGATTACCGACAAGTCCGAAGACAAGAATTTGACCGAGATGTGTTATCAGGCCGTGCGTTCTGTTTTACGCGATGAGGTGCTCCCCGGGCTCATTGCTGTGGCTCCGTGGCTTAAAGACGGGATCCGCCTGTACGAGGATCCGAACGAAAGCAAAAATTCACCAAATTCGGTATGATGCGAGTTCTCGGTTTCCCCGACGGGAAACCGCTTGGTTGGAGAAGTGGCCGAGTGGCTGAAGGCACGCCCCTGCTAAGGGCGCAGATCAACATATACTGGTCTCGAGGGTTCGAATCCCTCCTTCTCCGCCAGCAAGTCTCTTATTTCCCCTTTGCGGTTTCCTCGATTCCATCAACGATTTGGCTAAAAAAATCTGCATCCCAGAGTGCGAGTTGTTCCACGGATTTTCCTTCTATAAAGGCCAGGACATCCTTTTTTGCCGATTCGTAATCAATTCTTGAGAAATGCAGTGAGTGTTTGTAAACGCTTGGAAGTGGATTTTGTCTGCAACCGGGAAGATAAGCGCTACTACATCCAATCGGCCTTTGCTATCCCCGATTCCGAGAAGATGGAGCAGGAGCAAAAACCGCTGATTCACATTCGGGATTCCTTCAAAAAAATCATTGTTGTCAAAGATCGAATCAAGCGTTGGTATAACGAAAACGGCGTTCTTATTATGGGGCTTGAGGACTTCCTCTTGATGCCGAACAGTTTGGACCTTTAACGCTGCCCTGATGCCACACGTGAGGTCGGCAATCAAGGGGCTTTAGGACCAAGGTAAGAACCGGCGACGGTCTTACTTAAAGCAAAGGCGCCATATAGTAGGGAAGAAAAACGATACCGTTTTCGTCTTTTATCTCCCCGTGATGTAGGACAATCGCATCGCCGATGCGCTTGCCGTAAATCTCCTTGAGGCGAAGCAGAGACTTTAGGTTGCAAGAGTCGGCGGATTTCACTTCGATGGGAACAATTTTTTTCCCGGATCGAATCAGAAAATCTATATCCATGAGTGTCTTGCGAGTGGATGGGTTGCGCTGTGTGTAAAAGAAGAGCCGGTGCCCCGAGGCTTTCAGCGACTGTGCGACAACGTTTTCAATGAGCATCCCTTCATTGACGCCGAGTCTGTCATTTAAAACCGATAGATACAGGTCGTTTTCCAGAAACGGACGGTCGGAAAAAGCCAGAGATACCAATAGCCCCGTATCTGCCATATAGCATTTAAAACGCGGGTCGGAAATGCTCAAATTGAGGGCGGCACTCGGCTCGTCGACTTTACTAGCGATATTGACAATCATCGCTTCGTCAAGCCAGCGAATCGGACCGCGATATTCACGCATTCGAGCTTGGTCGTTAATGTGTGCAAGCACGTAGCACTTATCATGTTGCGAGAGTTCGGCCGGAATGCGATTGAAAAAATCAGTGACATATTCGGAGCGCTCTTCGTTTTGCTCGGCCATGTCGTTTTTGTAGAGCGAGAGGATTTGCTGTTTAACAAAGTCGGCTTCCGCAAAATCTTTCTTCGGCACGAAGGCCGAAACGACCTGCGGCATTCCGCCGATGAGCATGTATTCTCGAAAGGCTTTCATCACCGTCTGGTGTAGACCGCCCATGGGTTTGCGGGTCGTGAAATGCTCTTTGAGAACCGGATAGGTCATCGTGTCGCCCTGAGCCCACAAAAACTCCTCGAAATCGAGCGGGAGCACGTCAAGAGCGTATTCCTCGGACGGAATCAGAATCTCCGGGCTTTTTTTCGTAATACCCGCAAGTGACCCGGTTTCCAGATAATCGTATCGCCCGTCTTCCAAAAGTGTTTTGAGGGCTTGGCGCGCCTGCGGGAAAAGCTGAATCTCGTCAAGAATAATCAGGGACTTTCGCTCAAAAAGTCGTGTGCGGTATTGCAGTTGCAACTGCACGAAGAACGTATCTAAGTCGCGTAGCCCGTTGATAAAAAGATCCTTAATCGAGGCGTCGGCGTTATCGAAACGCACGAGGATGTACGAAGCGTAGGCTTCGCGTCCTAATTTTTCGGCGAGCGTGGTTTTACCGACACGTCGTGCTCCCTTTAAAAAGAGGGCATAGTTCGGAGCGTAGTGCTCCTTCCAACGAAGCATGGCTTGGAAAATCTTTCGTTCGAACATCGCGGTCCTTATCGTATACCCGGAAAAAAGCGACACTCACAATTGCGCGCGCCTTTTTTGTTGATTTTTCACGTTTGCGCCACTATTTTACTTACGATTTTCCACGAATGCGCACATATTTTTTAGTCCTTTTTCCACGATTGCGCAGTTTTTAAGAGCCTTTGTCCATTTAGATCGTCGTTTTCTGAGGCTTTTTTTTCGGCGTGACGTGCGGCCTCTTTCGCAAATTCGGACTTTCGGGGGGCAATGAGTTGAAACCAAACAAAAAAGCCGAAAAACACACGCCGGATTCACTTCCGGCGAGCTCTTTACGGCTTTCGTGTGAGTCAGGGTCCGTTTAAAAAGAACAAAAGTGGCGGTAAGGGACTGACTTAAAAAAACTAAACCTTGGCGAGAATCGCTTCAATGTCCGCCAGGTTATCGACAAAGTACACGCCTTTTCTTTGATCCTCAACGGCAAAGCCCACGTCAATCATGTGGTCCAAATACTGATGAATCAAATCGTAGTAGCCGTTTAGGTTATAAAAGATACACGGAGCACTAAGGTGCTTTAAGGCAATTGCCGAGAGGACATCGGCAAATTCTTCCATCGTGCCGAAGCCCCCGGGAAACACAATGAACGCATCGCCGCGAGCAATGAGTTCCTTTTTGCGTTCGGCCATGTCTTTTGTGACAATCAGTTGCGTCAACCCTTCGTGCTGCACGGCGCTTTCAATAAAAAACTGCGGTTCGATGCCGATTACTTCGCCCCCGGCTTTCAAAGCCGTGTCGGCAAGAATTCCCATGAGACCTTCTTTCGAGCCCCCGTACACGAGTGTGTGGCCGGAACTTCCGATCCAAGCGGCAAGCTCGGTAATGCGTTCCTGATAGACGGAGTTTTTGCCGAGTTTCGCGCCGAGAAATACTGTAATGTGCATGATTGACTCTAAATGAAAGGGTTATCGCTCCATTGTAGCGAAGTCAACGGGAAGGGTCGGTCTTTTTCCGAGTGCAGATTACGGGAATTCTCCCTTAAGATACGCCTTCTGATATTGGATATACGGATTGATGATTCGGGAGATGATGGGTAAAAAGTTCTTCCTTTCGGCGGCGCTCCCGGCGGCCGTCCTTGTGGCTTGGGCTCTTTCAAGCGCCTTGGGGCTTGTAAATCCCTTGTTGTTGCCGTCGCCTTCTGACGTGCTCTGTGCCGCCTACGGCATGCTTTGCGACGGCTCGCTTTTTACGCACGCTGCGGCAAGTTTCTTACGCGTCATTGCCGGGTACACCGTCAGTGCGTCTTTGGCGCTTTTTATGTCCTGGATGTGCGCGCGTCATGCGCTACTTGAAGAGGCGCTTCACTACCCCCTGGAATTTATCCGCATCGTGCCGCCCTTGTCGCTCGTGCCACTTTTGATTTTGTGGCTCGGAATCGGGGAGGCTCCGAAGTTAGCCATCGTCATGCTTGCCAGTTTCTTTTCTGTGTACCTGACGAGTTTTTCTGCTTTCCGGCACGTCGATCCCAAGTTCTTGGAACTTGCCAGGATTTTAAAACTCACACCCGAAGAAACGTTCCGCCACATCATCTTGCCCCAGACGCTTCCGTCGGTGATGACCTGTATGCGCCTCGGGTTCGGATTTGCCTGGCGGGCCCTGATCGGAGCAGAACTTATTGCCGCGGCCTCGGGCCTCGGGTGGCTTATACAAGACGCTGCCGAACTCGGGCGCACGGACGTTATGCTCGTCGGCATCTTTTCGATTGCAATTCTCGGCATTTTGGCCGACACGGCGTTTGTGGCACTTGCGTCAAAGATTTCGCCTTGGGGCGGTGAACTTCAGGCAAAGGCAATGACATGGCTCAAGTAACTCCGCTTATCGTTGTTAAGGGACTCACCAAATCCTTCGGGATAGGAGAGGGGCGTGTTACCCCCGTTCGAGATTTGAACTTAACGCTTAATGCCGGAGAGGTCCTTGCCGTTCTCGGGCAAAGCGGTTGCGGGAAGACAACGCTTTTAAGGCTTTTAGCCGGCCTTGAAGTGCCCGATGCCGGGACCATTGCATTTGCCCCGGAGACCTCCTTCGGAATTGTCTTTCAGGAACCGCGCCTTTTACCTTGGAAGAGCGTGCGTGAGAATGTGGCGCTCGCGCTCCTACACGAAGAAAATACCCGAAAGGTCGATAAGGCTGTCTCCGAAGTCCTGGCGCTTACGCGCATGCTCGAGTCGCAAAACGCGTACCCGACGAATCTATCGGGTGGGATGGCTCAGCGCGTGGCCTTGGCGCGCGCCTTGGCGCCAAAACCCGAACTCCTTCTTCTTGATGAACCGTTCGGGGCGTTAGATGCCTTAACGCGGCGCCTCATGCAGCGCGAACTTACGCGCATTCTTTCGGTCACGCACTCCGGGGTCCTTCTTGTGACGCACGACGTTTCCGAGGCTCTCATGCTTGCCGACCGTATTGTTCTCTTGGAGGGCGGAACGATTTGTCAAACGTGGACACTGACAAGTCCCCGTCCCCGGCACGAGACATCCGAGGAAATCGTGGCACTACGCTCGGCGATTTTCTCGCGCATTCTCGGTGAAAGTTTTTCTTAAAAAATTGACTCGCTTTTTAAGGAGTACGTATGAAACAAAACCTCTTTTGCGGTGCGATGCTTTTTTCGGCCGTTTTGTCGATGACGTCTTTGACGGCACTGGCTACGGACCTAAATATCTGTTACGTCAAGTCCCCGTTTAACCTACAAAACATCGTGATGAAAGAAAACCGCATGCTCGAAAAGGAGTTTGCCGGGTCCGATGTGAAAGTCATCTGGCACGAGATCAATTCCGGGGCCAAACAGGCGCAGGCGTTGGCTGCCGGAGCTCTGGATGTTTCCGCTGTCATGAATACGGCCTCGCTTTTACTTGCCGCCGGCGTCGGTAATGACCTAGTCGTTGCCACGGGGGCCGCGCACCCGAGTCGCGTCTTTGCACTCGTCGGGAAAAAAGGGCAAAACTACTCGGTCAAAGACCTAAAAGGCAAAACCGTCGCCGGTCCCCGCGGCACCGTCTTACACCAGATGCTCGTCGCTGCCCTTAAAAAAGAAGGGATGACGATGAAAGACATTGAGTTTGTGAGCATGGATCCCCCGAAAGCGTACGCAGCACTTGTCGGCAACTCGGTCGATACGGCGCTTTTAGCTGCCGGGCTCGTGGTTAAGGCTAATGACGCCGGCATGAAGACGATTACGACAGCCGAAGGGCTTGTTAAACCCAATTTGGTGATGGTCGCACGTCGAGCCTATGCCGAAGAACATCCCGATCTTTTAAAGCGCGTCGTTGCCGTCCACCGCAAGGCGCATGCGTGGATTAACGAGAACAAAGAAAAAGCTTTGGAAATGGGCGCTAAGGCTCAAGGCGTCAGCCCCGAAGTAGCGCAAAAGCTTTTTGACTGGTCGTCGTTTTACGATGTTCTCACCGAAGACGATATTCGCGGGATGCAAGAAGATAAGCGCTTTCTCATTGAAAACGGGCTTATGCGAACCAAGATGCGTATCGACGTGCGAAGCCTTGTGATGCCCGAGGCGATGCGTTAGTCCGAGGTGCTTTCGCGTATCTGTCGTAAGGCGCGGTGCATGTCGGCATCGCGCTTTGAGTATTCACAGCCGCACCAGGTTTGGTTGTAAAAGCCGTAGGTTTTAAGAAGAATGCCACGCCGCTCCTGAAGCCCGTCCTTGCGCCAATTCTTGTCCCAATAGCGTACGCCTTCTTCGTCAGCAGCTTTTAGTCCCGCGGCATTGACTTGCTCTAGTGACTTCCAACGGCTTGAGGCCAGCGTTGTGGTAAAGACAGGGATGTTTAGTTCCACGCACTTCCGCGCGGCTTCTTTAAGACGCAGGTAAAAACACACGTCGCACCGGTGTCCGCGCTCCGGTTCGTTTTCAAGACCCTTGACAGCGTCAAGCCAAGTCGTGTGGTCGTAGTCGCCGTCAATCATCGGAACGTTCAGAAACGCACTGTGTCGGACAAGCTCGGCTTTACGCTTTTCGTATTCGGTGCGCGGCGCGATGTTCGGGTTGAAAAAAAATACGGTCGGAGCCATGTTGTTTTTTAAAAGCCACTCCAAAACCGCAGCCGAACACGGCGCGCAACAGGCGTGTAAGAGAATAGATTGCATGTGTTGATTATCCGTAAGAACTTCGATTGTAATCTTCTCGACTTGATATTCGGAAATCAAGAGAAGGACAAATCGCAAAAAAGGTGATATTTCGCTAGCACAAAATTTTGAAAAGTAAACGGTATTTCCATTCCGATAATCTTCCGTGTTGTGCCTTGGCAACATAAAAAATACTTTAATATCAAGGCTTGCCCCCCCCCTTGAGAGAGCGAGAATTGCCTTAAAACTTCTCGGAAGGGATTTTGAAAACTACGATAAGTTTTTGAAAGATGCGCCGGTCCTTTAAGTGAGTTCTTAAGGGGCGAGCTTTCGAGAAGCGTATTTTTGCGCGGCATCAGTCCGCGATGAAATCAGTCTTCATTTGTGAGGGGGGAAAGCACTATGAATAAGATTTTTAAGGTTGTATACAGTGCAATTCGCGGTGAGATGGTGGTAGCCAATGAAGTTGCCGCATCACGCCGAAGAGGGACAAAGGCAGTAGCTGTTGCGACCGCCTCTGTGTTGATGGTTTCCTGTATGACGGCTTTTGCCGGAGTCACTCCGGAAGGAACGAAATCTCAAGACGGGACGAGCATGACGTTTTCCGAAGATGCAAAGCTCGTCAATCACACTTGGTTCGATGCACCGATAACATCGATTTCCTTTGAGAAGAGTTTAAAGGCAGATTTAAATGATTCGACGTCAGATAAATTGGAAATCCAACAAGGGCAGTCCGTGTCGGTCAGAGAGGACATTGAGTTGGATGTAATCGGTTCCAAGGGCGTATTGCAAGTCGGGGGAAGCGTGACGGCTTCAGATAGGATTGAAAACAAGGGCTCGATGACCGATCTTTCGGGAAAAAGTACCCTCGGTAAGGTTACGACACGAGATTTTTGGAACACAGATGCAGGCGACTTAAGCATTACGGACTTTAATCTTACGGGTTCCCTTGATAACAAAAACTCGAAACTTTCTCTCGATAAAATTGGAGTCAATAGTTCGTTTGTTGAGCGAATTTCACACGAAGGAAGTAATGGAAAAGATTTGATAGTTACAGGAGACGTATACGCCAAAAACATTACGTTAAACGGTCTAATGGATGTTCATGGGAAAACATTCATAGCCAAGGATTGGGCATACATCTACGGGGAAGGCAGATTAAAAACCCTCGAGTTGAATATTCAAAAGAGTGCAGAATTTCATGGACTTACGATCGATACGAAGAGCCTGACGGTCCAGGACGGTACGGTCACATTGGATAAGAATGGTAATAACACCTATGCGCGCTTTAACGGCGAACTTGAATCCTTAACGATGCTGGGCAATGCGAACTTCCAGCACCGTAACACGAATCCTACCGATGACACGCTGAGAATTAAGACCGTGTACCTTAAAACGAGCAGCACGTCGGATAACTATTTCCAAACCTACGGAGGCATGAACATCGGGGAAGTGATTGTTGACGGTCACGGCCGCATTGACGGATACAGCAAGTCGGGAAATGACGATAATCTTCACATAACAATCGGGAAACTCACAGTTAAGGAAAACTCTGAAATCGCCCTCTCCAATACACGCGCCGCCTACACAAACCCCACACATAATTCGGCTACGATTGACGATGTGGTTCTTGAAGACGGTGCCTCTTTCCAAAACGGTATTGAAAAATCGGATGGAAATCGTCCTTATGCTGTGAAAGTTAAGAATCTGACCGGTACCGAAGCGACGGTTGTGAATCTGGATAAAACGCTTGCCATCGGAGAAAACGGCAAGGTCGACTTTACGGGTAAGATTGATGATAAGACGGTGGGACAATCGAAGGATTCGGGTGTGACGCTTTCCCTTGCCTCCGAGAGCCGAGTCACACTGTTGGGCCAAAACGCGATTCATACAGTAAATTTTGACGGCGGACTCCTCGACCTTTCAAAGACGAATCAAAGCCTTACAACAGAAGCGCTTACCGGTGAGGGCATTCTGACGATGGATCCGACGAAAACAACGGGAGGCCTTAAGACGGCAAAAAGCGGTGCTTCTTTGACTGTGCGGGCTGTTAACGAGAACGGACAGATTTTGACGGCTGACGCCGTCTCGGCTGAACAAGCAAAAACAATGGCCTCGCTTGTCAAAGGGACCAATGCGACCGTCAAAATCGATGAAGGCCTGAGCGGTGGCGCCGTGACGGTAACGCCGGACGGACATGCAACGACAAGCGTTAATTCCGTGATGGCCAACTCCCTTGACATCGCTTCCGTTTCTTCGCTTTCGATGAATCGCATCCTCATGAATGACTTGAGAAAACGCTTAGGAGACATCCGTTCGGCACCGGGCACACACGGCGCCTGGGTCCGCTATGACGGCGGCAAACTTAAGGGCTCCAATAGTCTTAAAAACAACTTTACGACAGTGCAAGTCGGTATTGATACGATGCCTTCGGATCATGCCCCGCGTTTCGGTCTCGCGTTTGCCTACACCAAGACCGATGCCGACATGAAGCGCGGCGATGCGGATATGGATTCGTATAGCCTTGCGCTTTACGGTACGAAGACCTTTGGAAACGGTGTCTTTGTCGATGTAATCGGACGCGTAGCACGCTCCGATGCTGATTACACAGTCGACGGGAACCTCAAAGGCTCGGCCGACAATACGGCGTTAAGCCTTTCAGGCGAAATCGGTTGGCGCTATGACGTTACACCGATGTTCTTTGTCGAACCGCAGGCAGAACTTACATACACCTACACCGATGCTGACACGTTAAAACTCGGAGGCGTGGCTTCTTACTCGTTCGATACGGTCGATAGCCTTCTCGGACGTGCGGGCTTTGCCGCGGGCGTCAATTGCCCGAACGGTTGGGGCAATGTCTACGTTCATGCTTCGGCCGTGCACGAGTTCTCGGGCGATGCCACGATTCGAAGCGGCGCGAATTCCTACAAGGTTAACGGGGAAGACACGTGGGTCGAGTACGGGCTCGGCGCCAACATTAACATCGGCAAGAACGCCTACGTCTACGGCGGCGTTGAGCGCACGTCAGGTGCCATGCTCGATGAAGAGTGGCGTGCTCACGTCGGCTTTAGATACGCCTTCTAAGAGAGCGTTGTAACCGAGGGTTTAGCTTGAGTCGGGCCGCACGAGAGCACTCGTTCGGCCCGGTTCAAAGAGGCCGCGGAGGGGTTTTTCATCAAAACGCACGAGATCTCTGAAAAAATTGTTCTTTTTCCATTGCACTCTAGCGCCGACTGTGCCAAAATCCCAACCCTAAATTTTCATTGCTTCGGTCGTGGGACTGTCCGAAGTGATTTATATAAACCAACCACAAAGGATTAGGTGTTTATCAATGCCCACCATTCGCGTTAAAGAAAACGAACCGTTTGAAGTCGCAATGCGCCGCTTTAAGCGCACCATCGAAAAGTCAGGTTTACTCACCGAGCTTCGCGCCCGCGAGTTCTATGAGAAGCCCACTGCCGAGCGTAAGCGCAAGAAGGCCGCCGCGATTAAGCGTCACTACAAGCGTCTTCGCAGCATGATGTTACCGAAGAAACTTTACTAATCTCGGTTCGCATTCAACGCAATGAGCGGCCTGCGCGGGTTTCTGCGTCGGCCGTTTTCTTTCTTTTGAGGGAAAAAATGATTCTGAAAGAGAAAATCGTAAGCGACATGAAAGTCGCTATGAAAGCCCATGATACGGCGCGCCTTTCCTGCATTCGCCTGTTGCTCGCGGCTGTCAAGCAGCGTGAGG